>WNGQ01000016.1_pt1 | contig 286336 bp, 251 predicted proteins | sample 5407661 | NCBI WGS metagenome assembly WNGQ01 (sample SAMN13153382, study PRJNA577476) | soil metagenome | isolation source: 60 cm soil or saprolite under Garry oak tree replicate 2 | place: USA:California | collected 2016-06-15 | reverse complement strand
ATGCCCAACATTTTCCCCATGTGGCTTTCTCCTGATAGCATCATTGTTTGAACATGCCTTCTGGAAAACTGCACATCGTGCCCCTGGGTGGTCTGGGCGAGTTTGGGATGAACTGCATGGCCGTGCGCTGGGGCGATGACATTATCGTCATCGACGCCGGGCTGATGTTCCCCGAGTCTGAACTGCTGGGCGTGGACATTGTTGTTCCCGACATCACTTATCTGCTGGAGCATCGCAGCAAGGTCCGCGGCATTGTCCTGACCCACGGGCATGAGGACCACATCGGTGGATTGCCGTGGGTCCTCAATGAACTGAAAGTGCCGGTGTTTGGCACCGAGTTCACGCTGGCGCTGGTGGAAAACAAACTGGAAGAGCACGGACTGCTGGACAGCGCCGACCTGCGGGAGATCCAGGCCGGCAAGCGCTTTACCCTGGGACCGTTCACCATTAATCCCATACAGGTCACGCACAGCCTGGTGGACTGCGTGGCCCTGGCCATACACACGCCCCTGGGCGTGCTCATTCACACTGGCGACTTCAAAGTTGATCCGACGCCCACGGACAACCGCCTGTTTGATCTGCACACCTTTGCCGAGTACGGCAAAGAAGGCAGCGTGCTGGCCCTGATGCAGGATTCAACCAACGCGGACCGTCGCGGTTACACGCCGAGCGAGCGCGCCGTGCGCGGCAAGTTCGATGAGATCTTTGCCCGCGCGGAACGACGGTTGTTCATCTCCTGTTTTTCTTCGTCGATTCATCGCATCAAGCTGGCTCTGGAGATGGCGCGCGAGTACAAGCGCAAGGTGGCGTTGGTCGGTAGGTCAATGACGGAAGCGGCGGAGATCGCCATGGACCTGGGTTACTTTGACGTGCCTGAAGGATTGCTTATTCATCCCGGACAGATCAGGGACTTTGCGCCGCAACAGGTCTGCGTAATGATCAGCGGCACGCAGGGTGAGCCGATGTCCGCGCTGTCGCGGGCCGCTGTCGATACGCACAAGCACGCTCGCATTGAACGCGGCGACACCGTGGTGCTTTCCTCGCGCATCATTCCCGGAAATGAAAAAGGCATCTATCGGATGATTGACCACCTGTTCCGCCGCGAGGCCGACGTGATTTACGACGACGGCTCCAACCCTCCGGTGCACGTGAGCGGACATGCCAGCCAGGAAGAACAAAAACTGCTGATGAACCTGATCAAGCCGCGCTACTTCATTCCTATTCACGGTGAATACCGCCAGCTCCGCATCCACGCGGACATGGCGCGGTCCATGCACGGCGCGGTGGGCCAGGTGTTGATGCTGGAAAGCGGCGACGTGCTCGAGTTTGACGAACTGGGCGCGCGCAAGATCGACAAGATCACCGTGGGGCGCATCTGCATTGATTCCGGCTCGCGCAGTGACGTGGTGGAAGACCTGGTCATCAAAGACCGCCGCCACCTGAGTGAAGACGGCTTTGTGCTGCCGATCATCGCCATTAACAAGCTGAAAGGCACAGTGGAGTCGATTCCGGAGATCGTGATGCGCGGCTTTGCCGCCGGCTCGGAAGAAGGCTTTGTTCGGGAAGCCCGGCGCGTCGTCACCAGCACGCTGGACAACTCCACGGCGGAAGAAAAAGCCGACTACGGCGTGATCAAAGAAAAAATCCGGGCTGATCTGAAGCGGTTCATTGTGAAGACCACGTCGCGGCGTCCGCTGATCATGCCCGTCATTCTGGAGATTTAGTGGCGCGGTCCACACGCACGAAAAAAACTCTGATCTTCTTATTCATTCTGGTCGCGTTGATCGGGACCGTCGGCGCTGTACTGTTGCATCCCGTGGGGCCGCATCTGCGGGCCCTGTCCCTGATGTTGCGCTTCTCCAGTCCCAAGGCGCAGGGATTCGCCGCCAGCTTTGCCCTGCACCCATTCAAAGAAGAAGACGGATCGGTGCAGACACCGCGCGGGCTGCTTCGTTATCGGTTGTACATACCACAGGACGTGAAGAATCCCGGGGGCGTAGTGCTGCTGCACGGCGTGCATCACCTGGGCATTGAAGATCAGCGTTTGTGGAACCTTGCCCGCGCGCTGGCCAGTGCGGGCGTTGAAGTCATGACGCCGGAACTTCAGGACCTGGCTGACTATCGCGTGACGGCGCGGACCATCGATGTGATCGGTGATTCCGCCGTAGTGCTGAGTACGCGGATGAACCGAAAAGTCGGCGTGATGGGACTGAGCTTTGCCGGAGGGCTGTCTCTGCTGACTGCGGCGAAGCCGGAGTTCGCGGACAAGATCGGTTTTGTGGTTGCCATTGGCTCGCATGACGATATGGGCCGCGTGGCCCGTTTTTTTGCCGCGAACACCATCACCAAACCGGACGGCGCCGAAGAGCCATTCCACGCGCATGAGTACGGAGTGCTGGTGCTGGCGTATTCGCATCTGGAAGATTTCTTTTCTCCCGCTGATGTGCCCATCGCACGCGAAGCCATGCGGCAGAAGCTTTGGGAGCTGCCGGATGCAATGAAGGCCGCTGCGGGCCTGAGTCCCGCGGGACAGATGGAACTGGACCAGCTTTTTAACCATCGGGAAGTTCTGGAACAGGCACTGCTCAAAGGGATTGTGCTGCACAAAGATGAAATGGCTGCGATCTCACCGCACGGCCATCTGGCGCAACTGCACACCGAGGTCTTCCTGCTGCACGGCTCCGGAGACACGATTATTCCTTCGTCGGAAACGCTATGGCTGGCCAAGGACGTTCCCCAGAACACCCTCAAGTCCGCGCTGGTAAGCCCGGCGCTGGTCCACGTGGACATGGGAGACAAAGTCACGTGGCGACAGCAATGGCAGCTGGTGGACTTCATGGCCAAAGTGCTGGATGCGACGGAGAATTTAGATAAAACAAGATGAGTAGTTTTGCTAAACGTAGTTTTGCTAAGCATGGAGGCATTGAGGGGCACGGTGTTCAGTGAGCCTGATGGGATTTTCTCCGCATGGCAGGTATGTGCGTCTTGAGCCGCTTGAGCGCAAGCATATCGACGGGCTCGTGGTTGCCTCCGCGACTGATCCCTCCCTCTACCAATGGAGCCCGGTTCCGCAGGGCAGGGTCGAGACCACCAGTTACGTTGACACCGCCTTGGCATGGAGGGATGCCGGCACATCTGTGCCATTCGCAATCGTACGCATAGATGATGGGGCAATCATCGGATCAACGCGCTTCTGGAACCTGGAACGATGGTCGTGGCCGCAGGGCCACACCGCCTACGGACGCAATGTACCCGATGCCTGTGAGATCGGCTACACGTGGCTGGCTCGCTCGGCAATCCGGACTGCGGCCAACAGCGAGGCCAAACTGCTCATGTTGACGCATGCGTTTGAAACCTGGCAGGTTCTCCGCGTCTGTTTTCATACGGATGCGCGCAATGAACGCTCACGCGCCGCGCTTGAGCGAATCGGCGGACAATGCGAAGGGATTCTCCGCGCCCATCGTATGGCAGCCGACTTCACTGCACGTAACTCGGTACGCTATTCGATCATAGGGGCGGAGTGGCCGGCGGTAAAGCATAGGCTTGCCCACCTCGTGGATCGAGCGTGACAGTTAACTATCCTTGCGATAAAGTAACTCGCGCATCGCCTGCCTGCGGGCTTCATTCGCGCCAGCCGCAGTCTTGCGTTCGTCGGTGTCCATAGGGGCCTTGGTTGCAGGCTCAGTCGTTTCCGGCTCGCTGCATGAGGGGCAACGGTTCGCGAAACCGGGTTTGTCCGGTTTCAGCTCGAATTCTTCCGAGCAGGCAACACAAACTTTGATCGGAAATATCATCCAGACCCTATGATACAACGCCATTTCGGGAGGCATCCAATCATCGCAGCCCCTCGCCGCTACGGCAGAAATACGGTTGTTCGACACCGATCTTCACGCACTCATTTACCATAGATGTCTGACACCTCTAATCTATGGTCACTCTCCAAGACATCCAGCACGCCCGCTCGCTTCTGCACAAAGTTGCTGTCCGCACGCCATTGGTACTGTGCAGGCTTTCTGACGACCGGCAGATTTACGTCAAGCCGGAAAACCTGCAACCCATTGGTTCTTTCAAGTTGCGTGGCGCATACAACAAGATTTCATCGCTTACTCCGGAAGAGCGTGCCCGCGGCGTGGTGGCGCACTCCAGCGGCAATCATGCGCAGGGTGTGGCGTTTGCTGCGCGCGCGCTTGGTGTGAAAGCGACCATTGTCATGCCCAATACCGCACCCAGGGTCAAGCTGGATGCGACGCGCCTGTTGGGAGCGGAGATCGTGCTGGTTGGCCCGGCCAGTGAAGATCGCATCAAGCGAGCGGAAGAGTTGGAGCACGAACGAGGCCTGGTTCCCGTCCCGCCGTACAACGATGAGAAGATCATCGCCGGCCAGGGAACGGTTGGCCTGGAAATCCTGGATGACCTGGAAGATCCCGGCGTCGTACTGGTACCGGTTGGAGGCGGAGGGCTGATCAGCGGCACGGCCACGGCGCTGAAGGAGTCGCGGCCCGGCATAAAAGTGATTGGTGTGGAGCCGGAATTTGCCGCCGACGCGCAGGCCAGCCTGAGGACAGGCAAGATACAATCCATTTCAGGGGAAAGCGCGGTGCGGACAGTCGCGGACGGATTGCGCTCGCAGAGTATCGGCCCGATCAACTTTGAGCATATTCGCAAATATGTGGACGCTATTGTTACGGTCACGGAAGAGGAGATACGCCGGGCGATGCGACGACTGCTGTTCTCCGCGCGCATCCTGGCCGAGCCCAGTGGCGCGGTCACGACGGCGGCCGCCATGTTTCACATGGAAGATCTCCCCGCTGCGGGCAAGATCGTGGCCGTGGTGAGCGGCGGCAATGTTGAACCGCAGGTTTTTTCTGAGATCCTGACCAGAACTGCGTAGTGCGGACGAACTGGCGACCTGGATTTGGTGAACTAACTATGGTGAAGCAGTGGAAATATTTTGGAATTCTACTTCTGGCGATTCTCTGGGGGATTGCGTCCTTTGCGGCTGACAAAGAGCATGGCACGGTCATCCGCGAGGCCACGCTGCAAGCCGCGCCCGGTCCGGTCTCAGAGAAGCTGGCGGAAGTAGGTCGCGGAAGCGATCTGGTAGTGCTGGAGCGGAACAATGCCGATGCTCAACCGTGGATCAAGGTCCTGGTCACGCTGAGCGAGGGCGACAAGGAGCGGCAGCTCACCGGCTGGCTGTCCGTGAAAAGCCTGGTCACCTCCTCTACTCCGAATGGGGACATGATCATTTTTGGCCAGGCGGCGGATTCCGAGCAGCGTGCTGAAGAACGTGGCGGACGCAAAGGCGCAGCCCAGGACGCCATGCGTCTGTACGCCCGCGTGGCAGATTTTTTCCCAAGCTCGTCGCTGGCTGCGGAAGCCACGTGGCGTTCCGCCGACATCCGCTGGCAGCTGGAAAAAAATGATGTTGCCCATATTGCCTCCCGGGACCTGGGGCCGGGAGAGCGCAAGTTGATGGACGAACGGTTCATGCAGGAGGTCATAAGGAAATTCCCTGCCAGCAAATGGGCCGACCTTGCCGCCTACGACCTGATCGACAATAAAGTGTGCGGCAGCTGGCGGGCGCTGGCCGAGTGTCCGCTGAAAGAAGCTACGGCTTATGAGCAGTATGCCCGCGCGCATCCGCAATCTCCCAAAGCTACTGAAGCTTTGTTCAACGCCGCATGGCGGCACGCAGTCCTGGTGGATATTTACAGAATCGATGGTGACAATAACAAGAGTGATGGCGCACGCAAGAAGGCGATCGAGCTGGCAAAAGAGCTTGCCGGCCAGTCTTCACAAGGCGATTGGAAGCCCCGCGCTTTTGATCTGGTCTACAAGCTGGAACATAAGGTCCCGGTGTATGGACCGGCTGAATGAGTTTTCGACTGAATTTGAGAATCGTTTTGAGAGCAAGGCAGGCTATGGCCGTTCAAGAGTACAGCATGTCAAAATTCTGGAAACAAGTCGGACTCGGCGTTCTTTCTATACCCATTCTTTCTGTACCCATGATTCTTTGCGGAACGGCATGTTTCGCCGCCGATAAAGAACACGGAACGGTCGTCGGCCCGGTAATGTTGTACGTTGCGCCCGACGCTTCTTCTCAGCAACTAGGGCGCCTCACTCGCGGCCGCGACGTCTATCTGATGGACCACACCGTGATTGGCGGCAAAGCCTGGTCCCACCTGCTGGCGGTGGTTGAGGTGGACGTGGAGCGGGAGACAGCACGCGAGATCAGCGGATGGGTCAACAGCAACGTGGTGATTACCACGTCAACGCCCAACGGCGACCAGATCATCTACGGCGAGGCGGTTGATTCCGAGTCGCAGGCTACCATGCGCGGCGGCCGCAAGCACGCCGCGGAAGACGCCATGCGTCTCTATTACCGTCTGTATGAATACTTCCCCAGCTCTCCCTACGCTGGTGAGGCCTTGTGGCGCTCCGCTGACATTCGCTGGCAACTGGAAAAGTCGGACGTTCTGAGCCGGCCATCGGGCCGTGAGGTGAATCCGGATATGCGCGATCCCATGGACGACCAGACCATCAAGCTGCTCATGAAAAAATTTCCGCACACTAAATGGGTCGATCTTGGCGCTTACGACTTGATCGACAACAAGCTCTGCGGTTCGTGGAAAGGCGAGGCGAGCTGCCCGGAAAAGGAATCGGAGCTGTACGAGAAATATGTGCGCGAGCATCCCACGTCGCCCAAAGCCGCTGAGGCGCTCTACAGCGCGCTCTTCCGGGAAGCTGCGCTGGTAGACATGTACAAAGCGACCCACGAGCAGGACAAGAGCGAGCGCGCCAGGAAAAAAGCGCTCGAGCTGGCGCAGGATCTGGCCACGAAGTATCCCGACGGAGACTGGAAGCCCCGTGCCATGGAATTCATGTTTGCCCTGCAACAGGGCCTTCCCATCTATGGCCCGGGCGGCAACAGCACCCCAAAGTAGACGCACACCGGAGGAAGTTTGAACGATTACCTGCTGTCAGTTTTGCTGGGCATTATTGAAGGCTTAACGGAATTCCTGCCCGTAAGTTCTACCGCGCACCTGCGTGTCTCCGAGGCGTTGCTGGGAATCGACCTGCACAACGGCTTCTGGAAGATGTATTCCATTGTGATCCAGCTCGGCGCGATCCTCTGCCTGCCCATTTATTTCCGTTCGCGCATCGGCCGCTTTCTTTCCAACTTTCCCCATGGTGAACGCGACGACCGCACCGTGATGAACCATCCGCTTACGCTCGTCCTGATCGCTTTTGTCTTCACCGCGGGCCCGGCGTTCCTGTTGACCAAGGTGATCGGCAAGCATCTTGAGAGCCTCACGGTGATGGGCGCTTCGCTATTGATTGGCGGCATCGTCATGTGGATCGTGGACGCACACTTTGGCCCTCCGCGTTCCACCGGCCGCCACATGACCGAGCGCATGGAAGAGATGTCCACGATGCAGGCCATATGGATCGGCGTCTGCCAGATCGCTTCAGCGGTGTTTCCCGGGACTTCGCGCTCCATGTCGACCATCGCTGCCGGACAGGTGGCTGGAATGTCGCGACTGGCGGCGCTCGAATTTTCCTTCTTCCTCTCGATTCCCACCATGGTCGCCGCAACAGGATACGATCTGCTGCGCACCTTGCATCCCAGGCACGGTGAGCCGCTCGGCTCCATGCCGGCAAATCCGCATGAGTGGACCGTGCTCGCCATCGGCTTCGTGGTTTCGTTCATCGTGGCCCTGGCCGTGGTGGCCTGGTTCATGAGCTGGGTCCGGCGCAGGGGCTTCACGCCGTTTGCTATCTACCGGATCATTGTTGGGATAGCCGTGCTGGCGTGGGTGGTGAAGGGGCATGCGTAGCTGAATCAACCCGCAAGTGACGCAACGTCAACCCAATTTTCACCACGGAGACGCGGAGAAAATCGGATTAGATTTGTGTTGCAGATTAGATTTATGGCGCCGAAAACAGGATTCATCGCTTTCCCGATCTCGCGCGATGTCGGCGATCACGCGCGATCACTGCGATTGGTTCAGATCACCACGCCGTCCATCCTGAACACTCGCTTCTTCGGCTTGAACGGAGGAATGGCCTTTGGCTCGATGAGCGATGCGTTCTCGCGCCAGAAGTTTTTAAACTCGCCTTTGTCGCATGTGCGATAGAAGTGCAGCAGGTAGGCCTGGTCGGCGGCCGTGTAGTTGGAGAACCACTGGTCCACGTCCGTGATGCCGGTCTGGTGGAACAGGGTAAGACCGTAGCGCGCGGCCTCGCCTTCGTAGGCCAGCACCTCGGGAATGAGCGCCTCATCTACCGGAGGCTTGTATTGCCGGCCCAGATCGAACGCGCTCTCATTCACGTTCCACTGCACGGTGTGGCCAAACAGATGGCCGAGCAGGAACAGGCGTTGCTCCGGCGTGATGGCGTAGTCCACGTCGATCTCCGCTCCATCCAGGTCGCCGGTGAGCGGGTCAGGAATGTCACGCGTGATGATGGGGATCCCATAGTCGCGCTCCAGGCGCTCCTGCACGCGAGCAGCGTATTCGGTAAAAGGGATAGTCATGGAAAGATTGTACTCTGGACTCGGGGCTTCATTTCATGTTCGCGATTGGGTTAAAAGATGTACCCGCTACGGGGCCAAAAAACGCAGCCGGGGGCGGCTGCGCTCCACAAACTTTCTGTGTAGATCGGCTTTACACTCTGGCCAGCGTGACGCTGAACCATTGGTCCGGATCGGTCCAGCTTCTTTCCAGACGGTAGCCGCTTGTGCGCAAGAGTTGCTCGATCGAGCCGGAAGAAAACTTGTAGCTGTTTTCGGTGTGGATACGTTCGCCCTCGGCGAAGTGGAATACCCGGCGCAAGTCCTGTACCCAGACCGTATGCTGGCGGAGGCTTTCCAGGTGCATCTCGATCCGCGACATTCGTGGGTTCCAAAACGCGACATGCTGAAACAGTGACAGATCAAAGTTGCCGCCCAGTTCACGGTTGATGCGCGCCAGCAGGTTCTTGTTGAAGGCGGCGGTCACGCCCTGAGCGTCGTTGTACGCGGCGTTGAGAACGCCGGCGTCTTTGATCAGGTCAAAGCCGATGAGCAGAGCATCTCCCGGCCGGAGAGACTGGCGCAGACGTTGCAGAAATTCCGCTGCTTCCTGCGGCTCAAAGTTGCCAATGCTTGAGCCGATGAAAAGCACCAGCTTGAATCCGGGAAGCGATTTCAGGTCGGGCAGGTGGTGCGAGTAGTCGGCCACGATGGGGCTGACGTGCAGACGCGGAAAATCGCCATTCAAGCTATGGAGCGCGCTTTGCAGCGCGGAGGACGATACATCCACGGGATAGAATTCGGCCCGCAGTTGCCGGCGCAGCAACGCTTCCAGCAACACACGTGTCTTGCTCGCGCTTCCCGCGCCCAGTTCGACCACGGTCAGATTGGCCCCGGCCTGAAAGACGATTGCGCCGGCAGATTCCTGCAGAATGCCGCGTTCGATGCGCGTGGGATAGTACTCCGGCGTCCTGGTGATCTGCTCAAACAGGAGCGAGCCTTCGGCGTCGTAAAAGAGCTTGGGAGGAAGCTGCTTGGGCTGTGCGCTCAGGCCCAGCAGAACGTCTTCCGCAATCGGACTGGTCAGTATCGATGGGTTCTTAACTGCCGTCATCGGCAAGCCTTATGCCGGAGAACTGCCAGCGCGTTTCCGGGGGAAAGAAATTGCGATAGCTGGCGCGAATGTGAGAGCGCGGCGTTACACAGGAGCCTCCGCGCAGGACCATCTGGCTGCTCATGAACTTGGCGTTATATTCGCCCAACGCTCCGGCGGCGGGCTTGTATCCGGGATAAGGAAGGAAGGCGCTGGCGGTCCACTCCCACACGTCGCCGAAGATTTGCAGCGGGCCATCTTCTTTCGATGGCGCGGCAGCCGCGGGATGGAAACGGCTGTTCTCCAGCAGATTGCCCTGGACCTTGAGTTTGGATGCGGCGACTTCCCATTCAAATTCGGTTGGCAGCCGGGCGCCGGCCCAGCGGGCAAATGCGTCGGCTTCGTAGTAACTGATGTGGCAGACCGGCTCGGCTTCTTCAATTTTCCTCATGCCGGAGCAAGTGAACTGGAGCCAGCGGTTGCCGTCTTTTTGCCAATAGAGCGGCGCGTTCCACTGACGTGATTGCACCGTCTTCCAGCCATCGGAGAGCCAGAGTTCCGGACGCGAGTAACCGTGGTCTTCCATGAACGAAAGATATTCGCCGCAGGTAGCCAGACGCATACCGATGCGAAACGGACGCACGTAAACCTGGTGCCGGGAAGCTTCGTTGTCAAAACAAAACTCTTCGTCGGCGGCTGCGCCAACTTCGTAAAGCCCCTCGGGATAAAGCTGCGGCTTCTGCTGCGGGACCGCGCCGGTGGAAGAAGTGACTGTCGCTGCGTGCTGATAGGCGGGGCGAAGAGGGTTGGCCCAGAAGGCGTGTTTGATGTCGGTAACAAGCAGTTCCTGGTGCTGTTGCTCGTGATTCAAGCCGAGTGTAACCAGTTTTTGGACAGCGCCGGAAGCGCCGCTGGACCGGAGCAGCTTGAGCATGTGCTCATCGACATGGGCCCGGTATTTTCGGATTTCTTCCAGGCTGGGGCGAGAAAATGTGCTGCGGATTGCTTTATCCGGCTGCTGTCCTACGGCGTTGTAGTAAGAATTAAAAAGATCGCGAAACTGGGGATGAAAGGGAATATGGCCGGGCAAATGGGCGGAAAGAATAAAAGTTTCAAAAAACCAGCTTGTATGTGCCTGATGCCACTTGGCCGGGCTTGCCTCCGGACAGGACTGTATCATCTGGTCTTCGGCGCTGAGCGGGGCGGCCAGTGCGTCCGTTTGTTGGCGCACGGCGGTATATTGCTTGCCAAGCAGTTCAGCGGCCCTCTCTTCTGGAGAAGCAGGGGGGAAAGTCAAAACCGACTTAAGATGGGCCATGGTCATTTTTTCGCCAGCGGAGCTAGGGCAGACATAGTAAACGGTTGAGCACTAAATTGCATCCCTGGTTTAGCATTTATCGACCTCAGTTAAGATGCTGGTGCTTGAGCTAAAGATTCGCAGTAGCGAAAAAATCTTTTCACAAGTCCTGTTTTTGTGGGGCTTTACGAACAGATTCAGTAGCAGGACCGGAGCTATCTATATGGCCTGCGAAGTCACAACACGGACAGTAAAAATTGCCCCAGCCCCCTGGTTGTTTTGATGTATTGTCAGGAAGTGCCCCACCCGCGATTCATTTTTCATGTCGATATGGACGCTTTTTTTGTCTCCGTGGAGGAGCTGTCCGACCCATCGCTCAAAGGCAAAGCGGTGGTCGTGGGCGGACAGAGAGACCAGCGTGGCGTGGTTTCCGCTGCATCGTATGAGGCGCGGAAGTTCGGCGTGCATTCGGCGCTGCCACTGCGGACCGCGGCCAAGCTCTGCCCGCACGCAATCTTCCTGGACGGCCATCCTGAGCTTTATCGCGAATATTCGCAAAAAGCGCGGCAGGTGCTCCAGAGTTTTTCGCCGGCAGTGGAGATGGCCTCCATTGATGAAGCGTATCTGGACATGACCGGCACCGAGAAGCTGCACGGGCCCCCGTTGCGGTCCGCCCAGAAACTCCATGAGCAGATGAAGCAGCGCACCGGGTTGAACTGTTCCGTGGGGATCGGCAGTTCAAGGCTCATGGCGAAGATCTGTTCTGACAAGGCCAAGCCCAATGGTGTCCTTTACGTTTTGCCAGGTCACGAACAGAGCTTCCTCGCCCCGCTGGATGTGGGGAAAATTCCGGGCGTGGGCAAGGTCACCAAGTCCCGGTTGAATCAGATCGGGATCATCCATATAGGCGATCTGCTGCGCGTGTCGGAGTCCGTCCTACAGGAAAACTTCGGCAAATGGGGCATTGCGCTGACCGGTAAGGCCCGTGGAGAAGATGCAGGAGCATGGTTTGAAGGTGAGGTTGGCGAGGATTGGCAGGCCAAATCCATCAGCCATGAGCATACTTTTAACCACGATACGGCTGACAGAGATAAGCTGGAATCTACGCTCGCGCGCCTGTCCGAGATGGTAGGGCGGCGGCTTCGTGAACAGAACTTTTCCGCCCGGACGCTCCAGCTTAAGCTTCGTTACTCCGATTTCAGCACCATCACGCGAGCGCATTCGCTCCCCAGCCCGACCCAGGCCGATACGGAGATCTTTTCCACCGCAGGCAAGCTTTTTCGTGAGAATTGGGAGAACGGGAGGGCCATCCGGCTGCTGGGCGTGCAGGCTTCCAATTTTGAAGACACACCGGTGCAAATGGACTTGCTGGAAGCTGGCAACCGGCAAAAATGGGCCCGGGCGCTCTCCGCGTCCGACCGGTTACGGGACAAATATGGGGATTCCGCAATCTTTCTGGCTAAGACCATGGGCGGTACTTTCCGCGAGCGAGTTCATGAAAACCCGGCGGAAAAGCCGGAAAAGAAGAAATAATCAAGCCCATGCCCCCTGAAATGGAGTACTATTTTGGTCTTCTCTGCCCGTGGCTGAAAAAAATAAAACATCAGCAGAGAGTGTAAATAGTGGTATTTTTATTCCCATCGCTTGAGAGGATTAGTGTTCAGGAAGGTTACGAATATTATTCTCCCTTAATATTTTCAAGATTAATTGATTCTCAAGCGACAAGTCCTTCACGGTTTCAAACCTTCCCCCTTGGATAAATGACGGATAAATGCTAGAGGCAAGTAGCTGGTCATATGTCTCCTCGATTTGAAGAGATTCTAGTTTTCGTCGTGATGAGCATCCTGGTGTCGCTTTTTGCCTGGATCTATCTGCGTGACCGCCAGCAAAGAGTTGGATTGTGGATGTTGGGCTGGATCGCCATTTTCGTCCACTTCGCCGATCCTGTGTTTGATGATTTTCTGCCCTGGTTGAAGCCGTTGGCTTTTTGGATCAGCGTAACCACTCTAATCATGGCGGGAACATGTTTTCTGCTCTCGGTTTCTGAAGTTTTTGCGAAGACGAAAAGACGCATTGCCTTCGCTTTTGCCATCAGTGGCGCCTCGCTCGTGTATGTAACGGCCATGGCGTTTCATGTCCGCCATTTCTGGATTTACGCAGGCCTGTTACTCGCAAGCAACGTGTATGCCGCTATCCAGGCCCTTCAGTTTTACGGATGGAAAAGCGCGTATCTCTATTCCCTCTGGCTGTTACTGCCGTACGGAGGATGGACTGTTTCCCGGGCGCTTAACGGCCATCCCAAAGATGGGCTGTATTTTTATCTTTTTGGTTTCTTTTTCGTCACCGGACTGGTTTACTTCCGCCACTTCCGCAAATTTACTCCCGGAGTCATCGCTACTTCAGTGGCGTTTCTGGCCTGGGGCGCTGTTTTTCCGGTGGCTGATTTCATGATGGCGCATCAAACCGGTCCAGGACCGAGAAGTTTCTTCTGGGACCTGCCCAAATTCTTTGTGGCGTTTGGCATGATTCTGACGTTGTTTGAAATCCAGACCGAGGCCGCTAGCACCATGGCGCGCCAATACCAGGTCTTGTTTGAGAACAACATGGCCGCGGTCTATGTCTCCACTTTTGAAGGCAAGTTGCTGCAATGCAATAGCGCGTTCCTGAAACACTATGGCCTTGTGTCGAAACAGGAGGCGCTCGAGCGTTCTACAGTCGCTCTTTATCCTCATCCGGCGGACAGGGAAAAGTTTTTGAGTGACCTAAGCCAGCATGGCGAGGTGCTCGACTACGAATGCAGACAGCGCCGGACCGATGGAACGTTATTTTGGATACTGGAGCGCGCGGCAATCGTCACGGGTGCTGATGGCCATTGTTATATTGAAGGCACTTTAATCGATATTACGGAACGCAAGCAGGCGGAAATTGCTCTCCGGCAATCCGAGGAGAGATTTGCGACGATCTTTCGGCAAGGCCCAATGGGTTGCGCCATCCTTTCCCTGGAAGGCGTCTTTCTGGATGTAAACGACAACATGCTTCGGGTGCTGGCACTGCCGGCGGAAAAGGTGATCGGCAGGAAGGGGACCGATCTTGGTCTCTGGAAATCCCAGGCAGTACGCGAGGATTTCTATCGCCGCTTGAGGGCCGATGGTATGGTCCAGAATGTGGAAGTTGAATTCAAAGATGCGGCCGGCAACAGACATGCAGGGCTTTACTTTGCCGCAATCGTAAACATCGACGGCAAGGAATGTATTTTCGGAATGATGCTGGACCAGACCGAGGAACGCGAATTGGAAGCAAAGTTCCTGCAGGCACAAAAAATGGAGGCCATAGGCCGGCTGGCCGGTGGCGTTGCCCATGACTTCAACAACCTGCTGGGTGTGATTGGCGGCTATGCCGAACTGCTGGAAGCCAAGCTGGATGGAAACGACAATTTTCAGCGCTATTGCGCCAAGATCATTGAGACCACACAGCGCGCCAGCGGGCTGACGCAGCAACTGCTCACGTTCAGCCGCAAGGAAATCACCCGGCCCTTGCCCTTGCAACCTGACGACTCTATCCGCGAGATGGCGGGCATATTGCCGCGTCTGATTGGCGAAGACATTGAACTGTTAGTGGACTTGCACGCCCGCGGCACGGTGGTGATCGACAAGACCCACTTCGAGCAGATCATTTTCAATATCGTGATCAATTCGCGGGACGCTATGTTCGGCGGCGGGCAGATTTTCATAGAAACTGAGGACATCCTTCGTCCCGTGCTCACTTCCTCCGGCAAGGTTGTCATCGGCACGTACATTGCGATCCGCGTTCGCGACACCGGAGCGGGCATGGATGAAGAAACCCGCCTCCATGCATTCGAACCTTTTTACACCACCAAGGAAATGGGACGAGGGACGGGCCTGGGGCTGGCCACTGTTTATGGCATCGTGCATCAATGCATGGGAGAGATCAGCATTGAGTCACAACCGGGGAAGGGCACACAAATTACCATCCTGTTGCCCACGATTGGAGATGTTGTACCGGATGCAAACAAGGACGCCGAGTTTGAAGTGAAGAAAGGCGCAGGCACGATCCTGCTAGTGGAAGACGAAGTGGAACTACGCGGTGCGAATGCGGAGTATTTGACTTCTCTGGGCTACTCCGTTCTTTGCGCCGGCAGCGGACCTGAGGCGCTAAGCCTGGCGCAGGAAACCGGCCATGTTGACCTGATCATCAGTGACGTGGTGATGCCAAAAATGAACGGGCGCGAATTTGCTAATCAGGTGCTCAAGCTCTGCCCCAACGCCAAAATGCTCTTCGTCTCCGGATACGCGGCCGACATTGTCTTGCAGGCCGGAATTTCCAGCAACGGCGTCCCCTTTCTACAGAAGCCCTACTCCCTGAAACAACTCGGCAGCAAAGTCAACGCGCTTTTGTCCGTGTTGGCGAAGTAGGCTTGGGCCGTACTGCCGTAACTAGGAAGTTTTCTCCGCCAACTGCGGTGTTTCCGTTGCCTGGACTTTCACTTTCATCGGCAGCCAGCCGCGCACCACGGTATAGAGCACGGGAATAATAAAAAGGTTCAGGAAGGTCGAGACGATCATCCCACCGCATACCGTGGTGCCCACGGAATGCCGTCCGGCAGCGCGGCTCCGGTGGCGAAGACCAGCGGCAGCACGCCCAGGATGAAAGCAATCGACGTCATCAGGATAGGCCGCAACCGCAACCGGGCCGCTTCGATGGCTGATTCCACCAGTCCCATGCCTTTGTGCTGCAGCTGTTCCGCAAACTCCACGATCAGGATGGCGTTCTTGCTGGCCAGGCCGATCAGCATGACCAGCCCGATCTGGCAGTAAACGTCATTTTGCAGGCCGCGCAGGCCTTGTGCGCCCAGCGCACCCAGCATCGCCATGGGCACGGCCAGAAGAATGATGAAAGGCAGCACAAAACTCTCATACTGGGCCGAGAGAGTCAGATAAACCACCAGCAATCCCAAACCGAACAGCAGCAGCGACTGCGAACCGGACTGTATTTCTTCCAGCGAGATGCCGGTCCACTCGTGAGCGTAGCCCTGGGGAAGGGTCTCTTTGGCAACTTGCTCCATGGCCTGAATGGCCTGGCCGGAACTGTAGCCGGGAGCGGCGCTGCCATCGATCTCAATGCTGCGGAAGAGATTGTAATGGTTGATGATGCTGGCGTTGGTGCCTTCTTTGACGGTGACGAGATTATCGAGCGAGACCATGTGCCCGTCGTCCGAGCGGACATAAAACTGCCGCAGGTCGCGCGGCTGGGAGCGATACTGCTGGTCGGCCTGGACCATCACGCGGTAGGAGCGGTTATTGAAATCGAAGTCGTTTACATACAGCGAGCCCATGTAGATCTGCAAAGCAGAGGTGATCTGCGCGAACGGCACGTTCAGGCTCTTGGCTTTTTCGCGGTCGATTGTGACCACGAATTGAGGATCGCGCGCGGTAAAGGTGCTGAACAGCCCGGTCAGTTCCTTGCGCTGGCTGGCTTTGGCGATGAACTGGTGCAGCGTGGTTTCCATTTCATCCAGGCTGCCTCCACCGGTTTGCTGCAGAACGAAAGCAAAGCCGCCGAAATTCCCCAGCCCCTGAATCGCGGGAGGGGCGAAGGGGATCACGAAGGCGTCGGAGATGCCCATCAGTTGGCCGCGGATGGTGTTTAATACTCCGGCGGCGCTATGCTCCGCGCCTTTGCGCTCTCCTACTTCCTTCAAGCTGGCAAAAATGATCCCCTGGTTGGAAGCGCTTCCGGTAAAACTGAAGCCCGGCACGGAAAACACCCCTTGTACGTCATGGTTGTTGCTGACAATGGCTGCGGCCTTATCCATGACCCTGGCGGTGTACTGCAACGACGCTCCCGGAGGGGCCTGCACAATAACAAAAAAGTATCCCTGGTCTTCCTGGGGGACAAAGCTCGAAGGCACATTCCGATAAACAAGATAGGTGCCTGCCAGCCCTATGAAGAAGACGATGACCACGGCGACTCTCCATTCCGTCAGCCTGTGCAGAAGACGCTGATAGGCGGTGGTGCCGCCGCGAATCACCGCGTTGATCGCGGCAAAAATGCGGTTCTTGGGTCGGTCCGAATGACGCAACAATAAAGCGGAGAGCGCGGGTGAAAGAGTAAGCGCGTTGAACGCGGAAATGGCGATGGAGAATGCGATGGTCAGTGCAAACTGCTGATAGAGCCTGCCGGTGCTTCCGGGGAACAGCGACACAGGCAGGAATACGGCAATCAATACCAGCGACGTGGCAACCACGGCCCCGGTGACTTCCTTCATGCCGATCTGGGTGGCTTGATGCGCGTCGCGCACGCCCTCTTCTATATGGCGTTCCACGTTTTCGATGACGACGATGGCGTCGTCGACCACCAGTCCCGTCGCCAGAGTGATGCCAAACAACGTCAGCGTATTGATGGAAAAACCGAAGAGCTTGGCAAAAATGAACGTCCCGATCAGAGATACGGGAATCGTAATGGCGGGAATAATGGTGCTGCGCCAGCCCTGGAGAAACAGGAAGATCACCAGGATAACAATGAGAATCGCCTCCACCAGAGTTTTGAGAACTTCACGAATGGATTCCGCCACGGCGCGGGTGGTATCAAAGGCGACCTGGTACTTCAATCCCGGCGGAAAACGTTGGGCAAGTTTCGCAACTTCCGCTTGTACGTCGCGGTCAACTTCCAGCGCGTTGGCGTTGGAGAGCTGAAGGACGCCCAGACCCATGGCGTCCACGCCGTTGTAGCGAAGCTGGCCGCCGTAGCTTTCCGCGCCAAGTTCGGCGCGGCCCACATCACGCAGCTCAATCAAAGATCCGGTCGCGGTGCGCTTGACCACGATGTGGTCAAACTCCCTGGGATCGCTCAACCGGCCCACAGCCCGCACACTGATCTGATAGGCTTGTCCCGCGGGTGCGGGCTGCTGTCCTACCTGGCCTGCCGCCACCTGCACATTCTGCTCGCGCAAGGCGTTGGTCACGTCGGACGCGGTAAGGTTGCGAGCAGCCAGTCGGACTGGATCAAGCCAGAGCCGCATGGAGTATTTCCGCTCGCCAAAAATAATTACGTTGCCCACGCCCTTCACCCGCTTGATGGCGTCGCGTACGTAGAGGTCGAGGTAGTTGCTGATAAACAAACTGTCATACTGGTTGTTATCAGTATAGAAACCGAAGGCCACAACAAACGAGCCGGTGTTCTTGCCGATGCCTACGCCTGTAGTCTGCACTTCAATGGGCAGGCGTCCCAGCGCGGTCGAGGCGCGGTTCTGCACATCGACGGCGGCAACGTCCAGGTTGCGGTCCAGATCAAAGGTTGCGCTGATGGAACTGGTGCCGTCGTTCCCGCTGGTGGAGCTTATGTAACGCATGCCTTCCGTGCCATTGATGGCCTGCTCCAGCAGCGTAGTCACGCTGGTCTCCACGGCCTGCGAGTTCGCGCCGGTATAACCCGCGGTCACCGTTACCGTGGGAGGCGTCAGATTGGGATACTGGGCGATCGGCAAAGTAGGAATAGCCACAGCGCCGGCCAGGACGATCAGCAGCGAACAAACAGTGGCAAAGACGGGCCTGCGGATGAAAAAATTGACCATGAGCTAAGTTTCCTGCAACATCCACGAATTTAGCGCGGAAATGGACATGGAAGAATTGTGGCGCGGACCATCAGGTCATCAGGCTGGTCCGCGGTAAATGTTTTTCGCGCTACGACTGCGGAATTACCGGCATGCCGTCCGCCAGTATCTGCACATTGGTGACAATGACTCTGTCACCCGGTTGAATGCCGTCCAATACAACGTAATCATTGCCCACCAGGTCACCCACCTGGATTACCCGCTGGTGCGCCACAGCTTGCGGACCCTGGCCTTCGGCCACGAAAGCAAAAAGTTTTCCACTAAGCCGGGTAACAGCGGTGATGGGGATCATGGGCGTTTTGCGCTCCGACCATACCACGCGAGCGTGTACCTGCTGAGCGTTGCGGAACTTCAGGTCCGCATTAGGCACTTCGGTCTTCAACAGCAAAGTTTGTGAATCGGTATCCACGTGCGGGGAGACGAAGAAGACTTTGGTGCGAAGCATTGTCTTGCCTTCGTCATTCACAATATCCACCGCCATGCCCGTATGCGCTACTGCGCTTTTCTCCGCTGGGACGCTGACATAGGCTTCCAGTTGCCCGCCGTGGTCCAGCGTTGTGAGCATCGATTGGCTCGTGACGTGGTCGCCTACGTGGACCGGAATATCGCCAATCATGCCCTCGGTTGGCGCCTTCACCGTGTAATAACGGAGTTGCACTTGTTGCTCACGGATGCTTGCATGCAGGGCCTCGGCGTCCGCCCTGGCAGCATCATAGGCGTTTTGCGCCTGGTCCAGGTCGGCCTGGGAAATTACGCCGGCGGCGGCCAGCTTTTTCTTGCGGTCCAGGTCCAGACTGAATTGCTGCATCGAGGCCAGCTTCGATTTGTAGGTCGCCTCCTGATTGTTGACCGTAGCTTCCTGTTTTCGCGCATCGATCTCCAGAATAGGCGCGCCAGCGGCCACGCGCTGGCCGGAGGCCACAAAAATCCTGACGATGTCGCCTTCCACCTGCGGCTGCAACGCCGACGCGTTACGCGATTTCAGGGTGGCCAGGTAATCGGTGTATTGCGGTACCATCTGCGCCTGGGCCGTGATCACCTTGACCGGAAATGCCTGTGGGCCGGTGGGCGTTCCGGCGCTGGCGCCCTTCCCGCAGCCGGTCACAAGGAATGAAATCAATAAAAGGACGGCGATTGGTCCGGTCATGTTACGTCTGTTCATTTTCGGCCTGGTTCCCAGTCTCGTTCTCATCTTATCCGAGTCACAGCAACAAGAGTTGGTTTTCGCGCGACAATGCCACCGATTCAACTTAGACGGATGAACAGCATTGTCGTTTCAACCTATGAGTAATGATGAGAACAAGCTAGGCGAACAATAGTCGAACTTATGAGAGAAAACAAGGAAAAAATGGAGGTACGGGAGAGCAGGCTCAACTAGTTTGCGGAACGGCTGGCTTTACCATGTTTGTCCGAGTAGATTATAGAAAATCCTGTTTGTTGCCCATGGTCGCCCCGGCCTTCAGAGGTACCGGTTGAAGTTGGACTGGATGGCCAGATGAAGTCTTCCGCTTTTTGTGTTGCCCGCTTCTGGTCTTCACGATTACCAATGTAAGCAGCGGAAGAGATGGTTTTCGGTGTGGAATGTCAGGATGGAGCTAGTGTTCATCAATTTCGGGTGGGTAGACCGCCACGCATGGCAGATAGTGGCCCTCCTGTGCCTGAGCCATGCGTTGTGTTTCGCCGGTTTCTTCATGCAAAGAAGGCGGCGCAAACAGGTGGAAGCCAGGCTCCAGAGACACAGAGCGACTGCGGATGCAGTCATCCAGAGTTTGCCTGTGCTGTTTTATCTGAGTGATGAAACAGCCACGCTCTTTCGCTGGAACAAGGCCGTGGAGAGAGTTTCAGGATATACGCCTTCTGAAATCGCCGTGATGAAGGCTTTCAACCTGATTGCTGATTCGGACCAGAGCGCTTACCAGCTAATGGTCCAGGAAGTCCTGGCAAAAGGTGAATCCCATGTGGAAGCGTCTTTCCTGACCAAAGGCGGCAACCGGGTCCCTTATTACTTCACGGAAGTCGTGGTGCGAATTAACGGTAAGCCGTATCGCGCGGGCCTGGGGATGGACCTGACCGAACGTAAAGAATCTGAACAAGCTCTGCGTGACATTCAACAGCGGCAGCAATTGATGCTCGACCAGATGCCCGCGATCCTGTGGACGGTTGATCCCGATCTTCGCTTCACCTCAAGCATGGGGGCGGCGCTTAAGTCCCTCGGGTTGAAACCCAGCCAGACGAACGGTATGAACCTGTTCCAGTTCTTTCGTGGCCAGGATTGTCTTGATGTCTGCGTGGAGGCGCACAGAAAAGCTCTTTCCGGCGAGTCGGCCAGCTACGAACTTTTATGGAAGGACCGAGGGTATACCAGTTATGTTGAGCCGCTGCGGAATGAAGACGGAGTAATCACCGGCGTGATTGGCGTGGCGCTCGATATCACGGAGCGGCGGCAAGTGGAGGAGGCCCTGCGGCAAGCCAAAAAAACCGCTGAGGCAGCCACCCGGGCCAAGAGCGAATTTCTGGCCAATATGAGCCATGAAATCCGCACGCCCCTGAACGGCGTGATGGGCCTGCTGGAACTTGCTCAGCAAACCCGGCTTGATCCCGAACAAAAAAAACTCGTCCGCATGGCCCGCGATTCCGCGGATTCGCTTCTCCTGGTACTCAGTGACATTCTGGACTTCTCCAAGATTGAAGCCGGCAAGCTGGTCCTGGAGCAGGAGGAATTTGAGCTGGCGGAGGTCGTAGCCGGCGCGACGCAGACCATGACCACGCGCGCGCACCAGAAGAAACTGGAGCTTTCTTATTATGTTGCACCGGAGATTTTTCCGCGACTGGTGGGTGACTCAACGCGTCTCAAACAGGTGCTGATGAACCTGCTGGCCAATGCCATCAAGTTTACCGAGCGTGGCGAGGTCGTGCTTCGCGTCGAGAGCGACGAACAGGCGGAGAAAGAGGTCACGCTGAAATTTTCGGTGTCCGATACGGGCATTGGCATAGCTCCCGATCAGCAACAGGCCATCTTCGGCGCTTTTTCCCAGGCCGACAGCTCAACCACAAGGAAGTTCGGCGGGACCGGATTAGGTCTCACGATTTGCACGCGTATCGTCGGCATGATGGGAGGCAGGATCTGGGTGGAAAGCGAACCGGGAAGAGGTTCCACATTTTTCTTTACCGCGAAATTAAAAATGGGGTCATCTCTTGACGCTGGTAGTTTAAGTCGTCCCAACGGCGAATTGCGCAATCTGCGGGCCCTGGTTGTCGATGACAACGCCACCAGCCGTGTGATCCTGCAGCAGACGTTAAGCACATGGGGCATGCAGGTGGTTGCCGTTGAATCTGGCGCGGAAGCCATTCGAGTGATGGAACGCGGTGCGGCGGAAAGAATGCCCTTTGACCTGGTTTTGTCGGACTACGTTGCCGCGGAGCGCGCTGTCCCGGGAAACAACACACCAGGGGAACATGCATCGCAAACGCAAAAACTGGACGCGCAGGAACAACACGCTCTTTCTGTCCGTCTCAAACAGCATCCTCAATGGGCGAAAGCGGCGATCTTCATGCTTACGTCGGACGAATACAGCCGGACCGCTGCGCAGCGCCGTGAGCTGGGACTGGGCGTGCACCTGATCAAGCCGGTGAAGCAATCGGAACTGCTGGAGATAATCTGCAAGCTCCTGGTGGTGCATCAGAATGTTGTGAAAAAGGAAACGGAAGAAAAAAGCGATGATGCCGCCGCTGGTCATGCTGGTTCTCTGGGGCGCTTGAAAATTCTTTTGGCCGAAGATAATCAGGTCAACCAGGAAGTCGCTGTGCGAATGCTGGAACGGATGGGGCACGCCGTAACTGTCGTCGCCACCGGGAAGGACGCTCTTGAGCAGATCCAGCGCCACCGTTTTGACGTTGTGCTCATGGATGTCCACATGCCGGAGATGGACGGTTTTGAGGCCACGACCGCGATTCGCGCCTGGGAGAAACATCAGGGAGGGCATACGGCCATCATCGCCACCACAGCCAACGCCATGCAAGGCGATCGCGAGGCGTGCCTGGAAGCAGGCATGGATGGATATTTGTCCAAGCCGGTGAGCCGGGCGGCGCTGGCGGTAGCTCTGCATCAGGCCGTGCAGGCGGACCTGGTGAAAAGGCGTGACGTATAGAGTCGTTAGCTTTGTCCCGCAGGGCTGCTGCGATATAAAGAGTCTGAGAGCTGGCCGAGAGTGTTCTGAATATTCAAGTGCGTACTCTTTTTTCGCACAAAAATATGGCCGCGTTGATATTGCTGTCAACGCGGCCGTTTTCCTTCTGAGAATCAGAAGCTCAACTCAGAAGTCAAAGCGCAACCCCAGCTGCATTAACCGGGGATTGCCATTCATGCTGGTGAGTTTTCCGGCGGATGAGGAACCCAGGTTTGATACCGGCAAGCTAAAGTTGGGATGGTTGAGCAGATTGAAGAAATCCGCCCGCAGCTGGATTTTTTTGCCTTCGGTGACGGTAAAGTTCTTTTGCAGGGAGAAATCGAAATCCGCATAACCCGGTCCGTAGAATGCATTGCGTCCAATGTTCCCGATGTTGCCAGCGCCCGGGGTGGAGAAGTAGCAGGGGGTTGCCGGGCACAGGGTTACAGGGAATGCATGCGCAGGATCGTTATAGTTGAACTTCAAGGGAGCGTTGCCGGCATTGGGCCGGTCAGCAAACTGATTGAATCCGCTAAAGTCCGTGGCGTTGTTGGCGAGAATTGTGAATGGGTAGCCGGTGTGCCAGTTGGTAATGCCGGCAATGTTCCATCCGCCCAGGAATTGGTCCACGATGGTGTTGGCGTCGCGCAGAAACATTCTTCCTTTGCCAAAAGGCAGTTCATACAAGTAATTGGCGACGAACTGATGGCGCACATCAAAGGCCGAGGGGCCGTAGTCCGCTCCCGGGTTTCTAGAATCAGCAAAAGCTCCGGTCTCGCCGGTGCTGCCGAAGAACGCCGAGTTGTTGTCCAGGGACTTGCTATACGTGTATGAGAATTGAAGCGACAAGCCGTGACTCGGCCTTTTCTTCAGGCTCGTTACCATGGCGTTGTAGTTGGAATTGCTGCCAAATGCCCCGATGGGAATGCCAGCATATTGCGGGAACGGGAAGATCCGCTGGTTCGGGGTTGAACTTCCGCTCTTCGTAGGATCAACAACGTTAACAGTCGGTTCATTGCCGTCGAGGAATACGCCGAGCCTGCGGCCCTGGGTTCCCACGTAAGACATGTCAGCCACATACTCCCGCCCTATCTGGCGTTCGATCTCCAGGGCGAAGTTCATGGCATAAGCGGTCTTGCCGGTTGTATCCCAGGCGTTGAAGCCCAGAATGCCGCGGCTTCCGCCCGGTACGGTTGCATCGGACGCGAACATGAGGCGGTTTTGATTCAGCACGGTTGCCCACGTGTAGGTGCTATTGGGCAGCGTGGTGGAAAGCACCGGCGGGAAGTTCAGACCCATGTTGACCGGGACGTTGGCGAAGACATCGTCATAGCTCAGGCGGAAGCCTGTGCGGATCACGGTCTTTCCGTCGCCGAAAAGCGCGGGAAAGATCTTGGGCGACCATGCCATGCCGACAAACGGAGCAAAGTCCTTGAGGGCATCATGGAACTGGCCGGAGCGGGGCAAGAAGGTCCCGGTGACTGGAGTGAGCGTGATCGCGGTCGGGCCAACCACGGTTGGATCGACGTCAATGCGCAGGTTGGAGTTGAGTTTCATCATCCCCACTCCCGGCACAAAGTTGCTGCCGCTGTCCTTCTTTTCCACCATGGCGCCGGGAATCTCGTATCGGAGCCCGTAGTTGAAGGTAAAATTCTGTCTCATCTTCCAGGAATCCTGGACATAGACATATTTAGCCAGCCGGGTCCAGGTGCGGAAAGTCTGGTCGGGGCCGCCGGTGCGGAGCGCTCCGTTGCGCGGTTGTCCAGCGGCAAAGTGGGCCCAATCCAGGAAGGAAATGGCGCCGCGGAAATTTCCGTTCAGGAAGCGAAATGTCTGTTCCCGCCGCAGCTCGCCGCCGAACTGGAGTGTATGCGTGCCCAGGGTCTTGGTGACGTTATCAACGAGTTGATACGTGTTGGTGGTGCGGCCCTGCGGCATGTTGGTGCCCGCACCCAGTCCAAAATTGGAAAACCCTGAAACGAAGGTGATGCGCGGCAGCCCGCCGTTCAGCGGCGTCTTGGTTGCATCAACAAATCCCGCTAAGGGGTTTCCGGAACTGTCGGTAAAAATGCTGGCTGGGTTCACCTTGACGTCCTGAGGACCGAAGTCGGTGAGGTTCCGCGTGAACCCGATACGCGCGACGTTGAGCCACGTTGCGTGCGAGAAGGTTTCTTCAATCACCGCCGATTGCGATCCGGGAAGGTTGGTGATGGAGCCGTTAAATGGATTTTGCTGGAGCGATAGGCTGTTGCCGCGAAACATGGCATAGTGCCCCATCAGGCGGTTGTTCGTGGTCAGGTTCTGGTCCACTCGGAATAGATAGGTGTCATTATTATTGTTCTGGTCCGCGGTACCGGCCCAGTTGCCGAGCGAGCCAGTGGTGTTGGGCACGGGAATGAATTGCAACAGCTTTAAAGAAACGGGGTCAGTAACAGCGGCGCGCTGGGCCAGAGTCGGCACGGTGGATAGCTGTGGAATGGGGCTCTTTTCCCGGAAGCCCTCAAAGCTGAGAAACCAAAAAGTTTTGTCGCGAACCAGCCAGCCGCCCACGGAGCCTCCGTACTGCTGACGGCGCAGTACGTTTTTAGGTTTTCCCGCGCTATTTAAGAACCAGTCATTGGCATCCAGAGCTTCATTACGGCCATAGAAGAATGCTGAACCATGGTAGGCATTGGTTCCGCTTTTGGTAATCACCGCGACTTGCGCACCGGCGCTTCGCCCCAGGTCGGTGCTGGCAATGCTTGTATTCACGTTGAATTCCTGGACCGCGTCGGCGATATGGAAGCCGTTGAGCGGACCATTGACCTGAGGATCGTTAATACTGACGCCGTCCAAAGTAAAGTTGTTGGACTGGCTGCGCATGCCGGAAACATTGATTCCGCCGGCTTGTGTTCCTTGTGCCTGGGCTGTGACTCCGGGAGTAAGCAGCGCCAGGTCAAGAAACTGGCGTCCCTGCAAGGGCAGGTTGGCGATCTGCCGGCTCTCAATGGAGTAACTCATGTTGGTCTTTTCCGGTTCGATGAGCGGCACTTCGCTGGTTACTTCAATGGTCTCAGTCACGCTCCCGGGCTTGAGCGCAACATTGAAATGCGACTCAATACCCACAACAACGTCAATATCGTGTTTGACGGCCCTTCCATAACCCTTGGCTTCCACGGTGAGTTCATACTTTGAGGGTTTCATGGCCAGGAATTCATAAAAGCCCTGGGAGTTCGTCGCGGCGGCACGGGATGCTCCGGTCAACTCATCGCGAACACTTACCTGGGCCGCGGGAATCACGGCGCCAGTGCTGTCACTGACCGTGCCGGAAATGCTTCCATTCTGTGCCCAGGCCGCGGTAGCGAATCCAAAGACCAACATGAAGGTGAATGCTGTTGTAAGGAGACGGCGATTGCTCATAACTTACCTCCGAAGAGAATTCGGGGCTGCGGATTGGATTGTGCGACTGGGAACAGGCCAACTTCTTCTCTACGCAAAACGCCCCGGAAAGAATGGAAGAACTTATAGTCCACGGTGCAACGCGTGTCAATGGATTATGAATGCGAAAGCGAAATTTATTTGTAACTCATTCATGAGTGCTCTCTATAAATGAGTTGCTCGCTTTGGGATTTTTATTTTCCTGACTGGAGAGCCAAGGTTCTCTCTGTGATTGCCTATGGTTTCTAGTAGCGCGTGAACATCACATCTTCCAACAACCATAGCATTTATGCCGCGCATGGGGTTGAGTCGAGAGTCTTATGAGAAGGTAGGCAATCTCCGGTCCGCACGGGTCCGCAGCTAGTTCCATCTTTCCATAGTGATCCGATCTTGTTCGTGCTTATGCACTTGAATTAGCTAGAGGCTATCCTCAGTATTTCCACGAATTGTCTGCTCCCGCGGGAGCGTTCCTGCTGATGTGGGTCGCCATCACGTTGAGTAATTCCACCTGGTTCAGAGGCGACCAGCCATGGCCCTTCATGGGACGTCCATACTCAAAGGAGCCACCGTAGGCAGGATTGCTGGTGTGCCTCAGAAAGTCTTCCAGCTTGTAGACCGCCAGATTCAGATAGAAGTTGTCCATATCGCCACAGTAGAGATGGAGTTTGCCCACAAGATCGGGACCGATCTTTGTCCAGTTCTGTTCCAGGTAGTAACGCAGATCGTAACCATGGTCGCGCATGTAAGCGGCGACCTGGGGATCGATTTTTCCGGTCAGCTTGTCCCACAAAGGTTTGGGATATCCATCCTGTCCCACAGGACCATAGACTGCTTCCCAGGCCTCGAATTGCTGGCCGGAGCGACCATGGCTGCCCAGTACTTCTTCCAGTTGGCTCATCTGCCGCATGGTCATATCCGCCTGGCCTTCTGAGGTGCGTTCCATCGGGCGCTCGGGAATGGGCGGATCATAGCCAGGCGCCAGGAACGCGTTGTTGTCGTTATATATGTCCACGAGCTGGTAGCGGCTGAAATCGACGGGATCAGGATAGAAAGTCCAGGTACCGCCAAAGAAGTCGGGATGAAACACCTGCAACGCCAGCGATTCCCAACCTCCGGTGGAACCACCGGAGAGGACGCGAGCATACGGCTGGCGGATGACGCGGAAGTGCTCCTCAATGTAGGGGACCAGCTCAGTCATGATGGCGTCGCCGTAGGGACCATTGTTGGCGGAGTTCACCGCGTATGAATCGTCAAAGAAAACTGTGGGATGCTGGAATGTTACGGCGATCATGCGCGGGAAGCCGGGTGACGTCCAATGCTTGAACAGAGCGCCGCCGGAGATGCGTCCTTCGCGCTGTGGAACGTCCGGCGCGATCTCCTCACTGAATCCGAGCGGCGGACGCAAACTGAAGTGGCCCTGTTCATAGAGCACGGGATAGTGCGTGTTCGGATGCGCGTCATAGCCTTCCGGAAGAAGCACGGTTGCTCCGATTGAAATCGGCTGTCCCCAGAACTGGCTCAGCAACTTGCTTTGGATCTTGATGTGCTTTACGTACCGCGTGTCCACCGGGAGCTGGATGGCGGGAATGGTCTTATCCAGGTTGAGCCGGAGCTCATATCCGCTGAGCGCATCAAGGTGAAAGTGCCCCACTTCACTGTAAAGATTCCCAGGCGACTTGTTGAACTGCTGGCCTTCCCACTGGTCCATGTGGGCCCAGATGGTATTTCCGTCGGCGCGCTGAAACCGGGTGTAAACGTTCATCAGCGCTTGCACGTAGTAGTCACCGGGTGGAATCTCACGGATCGACTTCAGCGGGTAGCTAAGTGCCAGGGTATCAAGCGTAACCGACTGTCCCGGCTGCAGACCTTGTGTGTCGACGGCGAGAAGCTCGGTGCGTGAGCGCCACGAGCCAACCTGGAGCCTGGGTTCGGGAGTGTCAGCCCGCGCAATGATCACGAAGACACGGCCAGTGACCGGCTGCCGATTGCCTGCCGGCAGCGTGATTTTGAATGAAATGCTGGAGGCGGCTGCCTCAAGCTGTGCTGCAATAAGAAATATAACTGCCATATAAAACAGCCGTCTGGCTGACTTCATGAAATCCTCCGTGGGTTCGATCAGACTACACACCATTTGCCAGCAACTCCAGGTTTCTGCGCCACCGCTATTGTTAAACAACAAAATCTGACCGGCATCACCGACCGAACTCGCCGCCAGTCTAAGGCGGTTGTTACTAAAGTTTGCAATCGGTTGCCTCATTACGATAGTACGGTTTGAGCCGCCTCCCAATCAGGATATTATTTGAATAATTTAATGCTTCCCCCAAACAGATAGCCCAAGGTATTGCAGGAGAAGGAAATGAAATCCCTTAGTATTCGCAGCCGATCAGGCATCGGCTTGCTGATTCTGCTGGTGTTGGTGTGTTCCTCGGTGGTGTGGGCGGAAGATTCCGCGCGCAAGGTCAAGACCAATGTGCCGCCGGAATACCCAGAGATCGCGAGAAAGCTGAATATCAGAGGGACGGTGCGCGTTGAGGTTACCGTTGCTCCGGACGGCACGGTGAAGAAAGTCAAGGAGCTTGGCGGGAATCCCGTGCTGATTGACGCGTTCACCCGCGCGGTGAAGCAGTGGAAATATGAGACGGCAGCGAAAGAGAGTGTTTTTGAAGTAAAGTTTGAATTTATTCCATAACAACAAAACTTGTCCTTCTTTGAAGATGCAAGCACCGGCAGGCGTGCCGGTTCCACACAGAAGTTGTGAGTCCATCACGGCGCGAATCAACCTACTTCTTCAGCAGAAAAGAGAACCCATCAAATTTGTATTCCCACTTTTGTCCGTTTTTGGTTGGTTTGACCTTGCCACTTCGCGCTTGGCGGATGGCAACCAACACATGCTGCAGGTCCGAGGGGTCGGCCACAGGAACATTATGGGCCGGGAGCAAGAGCTTCAGTTGTGGCGCCAGTCCCGCCAGTTTTTTAATTGACGCCTCATATCCATCCAGGTCCGTTTCTGGCCGGTAGAGGAAGATTGGCCCAGGATAGTATGTGTCTCCAGTAAATAGCAGGCCGTTCTTAGCATCCAGTAACGCGATGGAATCGGGCGTATGGCCTGGTGTTGGAATCACTTCCAGCACTCTTCCGCCCAGGTCGATCTTTTCACCGCCATGTAGCCAGTGTGCGATGTGAAAAGGCCTGGTTGCGTAGGAAGCCGGATCAAAGCCGGCCGGCAACTCTCCGCAAATCGCATCGGCGGTAATTTCCTCCTGCGCGTCCGATTTGGAGCCTTTGGCGTCTGCGCGGGTGAAGTCGGTGTCCATGCTGTAGATATCGTCGAACCGCCAGTTGTCACCCACGTGGTCGTTATGTGTGTGTGAATTGAGCACGCTCACCGGCAAAGGTGTCAGATGCCGCACCAGCTTTTTGATGTCGCTGATGCCCATGCCGGTATCAAACAACACGGCCTTCTTCGTCCCCAGGACAAGGTAGGAGATGACTTCTTCCTGCTGATGCGGTTCGTAGATGGCGAACACGCCGGGACGTATTCGATAAACTTCAAACCACTGGTCTGGAACGGCGACTCTTTCCAACGCGCGATACGCAGGTCGTGGCAGGTCACGGCACCATTCCGGTTTCTGTGCGGGAACGGCAACCATAAGCAAAAATGCAAAGAACAGTTCAGTAGGGAAGGGCATTGTGCTCTTTCTGGCTCTGGTCTTGCTGGTCTAAAAATATCGCAAGCCAAGCATTGTAGAGCAGTTTGCAAAACATGTGCTGGAGGGTGGGCAGCACAGGGACGCATCCGGCCGGGGGACGGCCGCGATGTCCTAAACCGTGCTGTCGCCGAGCCCTTGCTTGCGCATGAGCTGCAGGGTGTTGCTAAGGCGTTCATAGTCCTGGTCGCCGAGCGCAATGAAGCGGAAGGGATAGGCGGCGGTGGCTCCATCTTTCTTCCGGCGTGGCAGGAATTCCACCAGGGCGCTGACCGGGCCGGAAGAGGTGTTCAGCCGGGCTTCAGCAATAGTCACGCCGTTGATCGTACCTTGAAATTCCGCCAGTCCCCCGGTAAGCGAGAGTTTGTGGAGCACCGCCGAAACCATGCGGCCACCGAGATCAAAGCGAATGGATTCATCATTTGGGACACGTACGCGCGGAGCGCGTGTTCTGCTGAGAGTTTGAGGAAAATGTGGCATGGAGAGATGATGCCACTTGCCTGCTCGCATCGGGAAGATTACTGAAGGCAGTGCCCGGAAACCCTGTCCAGCAGCGACCCAGGGCCAGTCGACCCAGTCGCTGACTGGACAGTTTCCGCGCGGTTTTATTGATGGGTGGTGATGGCCGCTTTGCGCAGCGGATCTACCACCAGTGCCTGTTCGATGTTGGGAAGATTGGTTTGCTTACGCTTCCAGGGCCTGGGGCATGTGCCAGTTTTCACGATAGTCGCGCCCTTGCAGGAACAACTGGCGTGCCTCAGTGGAACTCATCGTCATAGGCATGTCGTTGGAAGCATCCGCTTCCTCGGTTGTTACAATCGATTACGCGTGAACCTTCCCATCGACAAGCTTTTTTCCCTGATCGATTTCCTGGGCGTCTTTGTCGGCGCGCTGGGCGGCGCCCTGGCCGCTGTCCGCGATACCCGTTACAAATACGATCTGGTGGGTGTAACCGGACTGGCGCTGGCGTCGGCGCTGGGCGGCGGGATTACCCGCGATCTTATTTTGCAGAAAGGGCCGCCGCTGGCTTTTGTCGACATCCGATATTTGATTACGGCGCTGGCCGGAGCCGTGATCGGAATGCTGTTTGCGACACGCATCGGCAAGAACACTGAGCGCGTCATCATTATTGTTGATGCCGCCACCCTGGGGTTGTTTGGTGTTGCCGGCGGCACGCGCGCCATGAATGCCGGCCTTAGTCGTTTACCGGCTCTGTTGTTGGGCACGACCACTGCCGTGGGTGGGGGCTGCATCCGCGACGTGCTTAGCGGACGTACGCCGAAGATCTTCGAACGCGGCGAACTCTACGCGATCGCCGCTGCGTTCGGCACGGCCATGTTCCTGCTATGCGATGCATTCGCCCTTCCGCGCGAAATTTCCACGGCCGTGGGATCGGTGTGCGGCTTTGGACTGAGATTGCTATCGTTGCGTTACCACTGGGAGACGCGTCCGGTGAGAAACACGCAGGGAGAATGAAATATTTAGCGTGGGGCCACTACCGTCAACTTGATTTGATTCGATCGGACCATGGGCGGGTTTTTGGGTTCCTCGCAGCAATTCCCTTCGCTCGAAGTATCGGGACGCTCGACCCCGATCTCGTATGTACCTAACCATGGGAAACCTGTCATCGTCCGCAGATCAACTCTATCCGTTAGAGTCCCGCCGGGTAGGACGCGGTGAATGAGGCCAGGGCTTTCGTTCGTGGCAAGTTGTTTACCGTCTCCCGTGTCATGTCGGCGTAACAGGCCGGTACAACCGCAAGGTCCATCGTGATAGACCTGGTAAACGAAGGCCGCACCGGAGTGTTTGTCCGTGCTTACGAGAATCGGATGGCTCATCGTGTTCGTTAGCGTTACCGTCAGCCACAATTGTGAGCCCAAGACGATAAAGTTGCTCGGCGCATAAACCTGAAGCTCGACTCCCGTGTGAACTGGCGTAACCGGCGCCGTGATGGTTTTAATTGCACAGCTCGCGGTGCAGATCTCGACTGTTTCCCAGTCATCCGGCATGCGAAGGTCGGAACAAGTCAGACTTGATGGCTTGACGAACAGCTCCTGTCCTGGGTCGGAGTTGAAGTGTGCTCCTTCAAATCTCAACCGGTAGTTGCCTTCGGGAAGATTGGACAGCCGATAAATGCCCTGAGAATCGGTGGTGGTTTCATAGTGTGCCGCGGATTTCTTCTCGGTTGCCGTGATGCGGGCTGGCACAGGCGCGCCGATGTGGTCGATGACTGTGCCGAAAATCGCACCCATCGGCTGTGTTTTGTCCTCGACTTCGAGTACGGGGCCTCCGTACGCCGTGCCTACCCACAACCTGCTTTCGAACTGTGTTATCTGCGATGGGCTGACAGGAACAAAAGACTTGGTTTCAGGGCGGAATCCCTGTGCTTCAAGTCGCAGGTGGTAGCCTCCCGCAGGCAAATCGGTTCGCCGGTAGAGACCGCTGCAATTGGTTGCAGTGTCGTAGCTCATGCCGGTGGAGTCTTCGATCATCGTGATGTGTGCCCCGGCAATCGCACCGCCCTGAGGATCAACTACCGTGCCGGCGATCGTGCCGGTAGCCTGTGCGTTGCCTTCTGGACGTGGAAGCGAAAACAGCAAGAACGTCAGGACTGCTCGCAGAATGGACGGTGCACGCATCAATTTCCTCCCGGGTGAAGTTAGAACGCGAGAGGGAAGGGGTTTTGCACGGTTTCTGAAAGAGCCTTGGCGAGAGTCTTGTTTGCGGATGAGATTAAGCACTGACCTCGAGGTTGGAAAAATCCCGCCTTTCCCGCTACCATTAGTCCCGCTTGTGACTTTTTGCCGCCGTCGAAGTCAAACGCATACAGGTCAATCACATCCATACAGGTTAAACAAATCTATGATAAAGCCGCATATTGCATGGTCCACTCTGCTTGTCCTCGCGCTGGTGTCACTGGCAGCCGCACAACAGCCCAAATCCGCTGATGAGCCGGCGTTGCCCTATTCGCCCAGCCTGGACGTAAGTTCCATGGATAAATCCATTGACCCCTGCGTGGATTTCTACCACTACTCCTGCGGCGGATGGCGGAAGAAGAATCCCATTCCGCCGGACCAGGTCTCCTGGGGTGTCTACAACAAACTCTATGTGGACAATCTGACCTTTCTGCGCGGCATTCTGGAGCAGGCTACCGCTGCCAAAGGTCAACGCGACGCGGTGACGCAGGAGATCGGTGACTTCTATGCCGCCTGCATGGATGAGCCGGCGATCGAGAAACTAGGGTTGGGCGCGCTCAAGCCGGAGCTGACCGCTATCGCGCAGCTTAAGTCCACACATGACCTGGCCCCGCTGGTGGCGCGGCTTCAGCTTAGTCTGGGTGGCGTTCTTTTCGGCAGCGGCTCACGGCAGGATCCCGACAACTCCGAACAGCAGATTGCCGGACTGAGCCAGGGCGGACTCGGACTGCCGGACCGCGATTACTACACCAAGGACGATCCCAAATCCAAAGAAACGCGCGAGCACTATCTTTTGCACGTGCAAAAAATCCTGGAGCTATCGGGCGACAGCCCCGACTCGGCCAGGAAAAACGCTGAGACCATCATGCGTATAGAAACCGCCTTGGCCACCGCGTCGATGACCAGGGTGGAGGGCCGCGATCCTTATAAAAGGAAGAACAAGATCAAACTGTCTGATCTTGAACAACTGGTCCCGGACTTTGATTGGCCGGCCTATTTCCGCGCACTGAAGACGCCGCCGTTTGAAATCATCAACGTTGCGCCTCCGTCGTTTTTCAGGGAAGTCAACGCGCGCCTGAAGGAAGAGCCCATTGAGAACTGGAAAACGTATCTGCGTTTCCACGTTGTGAATTCCTATTCGCCTTACCTCTCGTCCGCATTTGTGCAGGAAGGTTTTGAGTTCAACGTTAAGTACATGCGAGGGGCCAAAGAGTTGCAACCGCGCTGGAGGCGCTGCGTGCAGTTCACGGACCGCGATCTGGGCGAGGCCCTGGGCCAGGCTTATGTGCGCAAGGTTTTCTCTTCGGACCTGAAAGCCAGTACGGTGGATATGGTTCGCCGCATTGAAGATGCCATGGCACAGCGGATCGGCCAGCTTGACTGGATGAGCCCGGAGACCAGAGAGCAGGCGCTGGCCAAGCTGCATGGCGTCCGCAACAAGATCGGCTATCCCGACCAGTGGCGCGACTACAGCTCAATCAAAATCGCGCGCAATGATTTCCTGGGCAATGTGCAACGCGGCACGGAGTTTGAGCGTCACCGCAACTTTAACAAGATCGGCCAGCCGGTGGACCACGGCGAATGGGGCATGACGCCGCCCACGGTCAACGCCTCTTACAACGGGCAGATGAATGACATCAATTTTCCCGCGGGCGTGCTCCAGCCGCCGCTCTATGACGCCAAGATGGATGACGCGCCCAACTATGGCAACACCGGCGGCACCATCGGCCACGAACTGACCCATGGTTTTGACGATCAGGGCGCCAAGTTCGATGCCAAGGGCAATCTGCGCGACTGGTGGACCAAGGACGACAAGCAGAAATTTGAAGAACGCACCAAGTGCATCGCCGACCAGTACGCGCAGTTTGTAGTCGTGGACGACGTCCACATCAACAGCCGGCTGACATTGGGTGAGGACGTAGCTGATCTGGGCGGTGAGATCCTGGCCTACATCGCCTGGCAGGGTGCGACCAAAGACAAAGGCCTGAAACCCGTGGACGGCCTCACGCCGGAGCAACGCTTCTTCATCGGCTTTGCCCAGTGGGACTGCTCGAATGACCGTGACGAAAATCTGCGCTTGCGCGCCATGACCGATCCACACTCACCGTCGAAGTACCGCATCAACGGCGTGGTGGTGAACATGCCGGACTTCGCGCGCGCGTTCGCTTGCAAAGCCGGCCAGCCCATGGTGAACCCGCCGGAGAAGCTGTGCAAGGTGTGGTAGCCGAGGTTTTGTGAGAGATCAAGTGAGCCAATCCACCACGGAGTCACGGAGACAGGATCTGACTTCCGTGTAGAATATGCGTTTTTACGCGAGGATTTTTCGTTGCCACTCCCAATCGTTCAAGCCGGCGAGCCGGTCTTGCGCCAGCAAGCCCGTCCGTTGCGGCACAATGAAGTCCGCAGCAAGGAAATCCGCGAGCTGATCGAGACCATGAAAGAAACCATGCACGCCGCGCCGGGTGTCGGGTTGGCTGCGCCGCAGATTGGGAAGGGCTTACAACTTGCGGTCATCGAAGACCGCCCGGAATACACCAAGGACTGGACGCCGGCCCAACTGGCCGAGCGCGATCGGCGGCCCGTGCCGTTTCATGTGATCATCAATCCCCGGCTGACATTGGTCGGCGAAGAGCGCGTAGAGTCTTTTGAAGGATGCCTTAGCGTCAACAATCTGATGGCGCTGGTGCCGCGCGCGAAAAAAGTGCGGGTCGAATGTCTGGACGAAACCGGAAACGCCAAAGTGATCGAAGCGGCCGGATGGTACGCCCGAATCCTTCAGCATGAAATCGACCATCTATTCGGTACCCTCTACATCGACCACATGTATACACGCACGTTGATGACGGTAGAGAACTTCACCAAACACTGGAAAGAGAAGACCCTGCCAGAGACGCGGCGGTTGCTCTTGGCTGACGATATACGCTGATGAGCGTGGTGGAAGAGCAGCCCGAAAACTTTTATTTTCTCGGACCGCCAATTTGAAACAGGCATGCAATCGGTCAACGTCTCCCTATGCAAGCCCTTCTCAATGCAGGTACATGTGCGACATTTTCTGCGCTCGGCTGTCTTGACAAATCTGCGTCAAATCGCTGTTCATTTTCGCGCGCGCGACGCTGCGACACCCCGGGTCACAAAATGCCTTGTCAAGATGTACTTTTTCCCGTTTGACTCGGTGGAGAGGAGCGGTTATTCGTAGTTCATGCTTTTTGGTATTGGTTCCGTCAAGGAAACGCTTTTGCATTCAGCCAGTCCGACACGTTCTGAATTGTTCCAACACCGCGTTCACCTCGCACGCCGGGGTGGGAGTGGGGTGACCTGGGGTGTGAGTGGGGTGGAATGGCGTGGAACAGGGGGAGGGAGGGAGGGGGGAGAATAGCGGATTGACCGACACCGGGCGATTGACAAGATTGAATGGCAAGAGCACGGTACCTAAAGTGCCGTCCTTGTACCAGGCTTTCTCTCCACTACGTCTTCCGCGATTGGCTTTTTGATAAAGTAGATGGATTCTATGCTTGATCTTGCTTACGTCCGGGAGAACCTGTCGAAAGTCGAAGCGATGCTGGTGCGCCGTGGCATGGACCCTGCACAGGTCCTCGGCGACTTCCACGCGGTCGATGAGAAGCGTCGCCAGTTGATTACCCAGTCAGAGAACCTCAAGGCCCAGCGCAATCGTGCTTCAGAGGAAATTGCCAAGCTCAAAAAATCAGGGCAGGATGCTTCCGTCCAGATGGAACAGACCAAGGCGCTGCGTGAGCAAGGCGACGCGCTGGAGAAGCAAGCCACTGAAGTTGATCTGGAACTCAGAAATATCCTGACCGGCATTCCCAACATGCCGCATGAGTCGGTGCCGGCGGGCAAGTCGGCGGAGGACAACGTAGAGGTGCGCCGCTGGGGCACGCCGCCCAAGTTTGACTTTACGCCCAAGCCGCACTGGGAGCTGGGCGAAAACCTGGGTGTGCTGGACATGGAACGGGCCACTAAACTTTCCGGGGCGCGCTTTGCCGTGTATTGGGACCTGGGCGCCAAATTGGAACGCGCACTGGCCAACTTCATGCTCGACCTACATACCAGAGACCATGGCTACACCGAAGTGCTGACACCGTTCATGGTGAACTCGGCGTCCATGTATGGGACCGGGCAGTTACCCAAATTCGCGCAAGATCTTTTTAAATGCCAGGACCATGACTTGTGGCTGATTCCCACGGCGGAAGTGCCGCTGACGAACCTGTATCGCGATGAGACGATTGAAATCGGACGATTGCCGCTCTCAGTGACCGGATACACACCCTGTTTCCGCAGCGAAGCCGGATCGTATGGAAAAGACGTGCGCGGGATCATCCGACAACATCAGTTCCAGAAAGTTGAGCTGGTAAAATTCACGCGTCCGCAGGAGTCGTATGCACAGCACGAACAGCTCACGCACGACGCGGAAACTATTTTGCAAAAGCTGGGACTGCCCTACCGCGTGATGCTGCTCTGTACCGGAGACATGGGACCGTCATCGGCAAAAACATATGACCTGGAAGTCTGGCTGCCGGGGCAGCAGCTCTATCGTGAAATATCTTCGTGCTCGAATTTTGAAGCCTACCAGGCGCGGCGGGCGAACATACGCTGGCGGCCTGAGGGAAGCAAGAAGTCCGAGTTTGTGCACACGTTGAACGGCAGCGGTCTGGCCATCGGGCGCACATGGCTGGCACTGCTGGAAAACTATCAGCAGGCGGACGGAAGCATGCTTATCCCGGAGGTCCTGCGGCCGTATATGGGCGTGGAGCGGATTGTTCCCAAAAAATTCTGAAAGCACGCCTGGCCGCATTGAATCACGCGGTCGTGATTCTATACACTGAATATATGTCGCGCATTGGGCGGATTCTCAAAGGCTACCTGTTCTGGACGTACGACCGTGGCAGCTTTCACTATGACGTCATGGTCACACTGATTCTTGTTTTTATCTTTGTGGCTCCGCAGTTCATCAATTTCAAAGACCAACCGGCCGACCTGTCGCCGCATCCAACCAGCATAGCCGTAAGCCTGGATGGAAAGATGTATCAGGTGGACGCATCCGCTGTAGATGCTCAGGATGAAGGCATGGTGCGCGAGAATTTTGTGCGCTTACTTAGGCCGATAACCGGTGCGGTGAACCTGGAGCGCGTGGAGTCGGTACGCGACAATATCGGTCATATCGTGGCGTATCGTGCCTGGGTGCGAAAATAAGGCGCGGAAAATAAGACGCTCCCGACACGCGGAAATTTAAGAGTCTCGGAAAAATGCACGACTATGAAACATGATCTGCGGCCTTCACTATCATCATTCGTTGTGCTTCTGGCGGCGCTGGGCCTGACACAAAGCGCCGAGTCCTTACCTGCCGCGGCAGCTGCAAAGATGCCTATAGAGTTCGCCACCGGCGCCCGGTTCTGCGGGTCGGGCGTTAAGACCCTCGTTTCCGGGGCCAAGGCCCTGACGCACATCGTCAAGCCTCCCATGGACGAATTGCAAGAGGTATTGGCGCAGATGAACCAGGCGGCCGAAAAGTTCAATTCGGCGCAGGGAGAGTTTGAATACAAAATCTACCAGAAAGTCGTGGAAGACATGTTTGTGCAGAAGGGGAACATCTATTTTCGCCGCACACGCAAGGGAGTGGATGCAGCACTGCGGTTCATTTCTCCGGATGACAAGCAGGTTGTTTTCAAGGACGGTAAACTCAGAATGTACGAGCCAAAAATCAACCAGATCACAGAGCCGGATGTGAGCAAGAACAAGGCGTCCGTGGAATCCTTCCTCAGCCTCGGCTTTGGGGCACGTGGCGATGATTTGCTGAAGGACTATGACGTAAAAATGGAAGGCTGGGAAAACATAGACGGTGTCAGGACGGCAAAGTTGGCGCTGGTGGCGAAGAACGAGAAGCTGCGGAACACCTATAATAAGATCGTTCTATGGATCGATCCGGTGCGAGACGTCAGCTTGCAGCAGCAGTTCTTTGAGTCTGCCGGGAACTACCGCTTGACCCATTATACGAACTTGAAGATCAATGGCAGGCTGCCATCGGACGCGTTCAACATAGATATGAGTACTCATCCAAAGACGGTTCATCCGCAGTAGGGAAAGTTTCCGCTCTTTCGCTCCAGGGTGTAAACTGGCATTTGGGCCGCAAGAAAGAATGCAAGGCGAACCAGGTCTTTCTGCAAGATGTAGTTGGGACTCCGCAGGGCAACCGGATTCACCCTTGCCGGAAGAGCTTGGTTTGAGGTGTTATCATGGCCAAAGTTTTTACGATTCCCGTCAAGCCAGAGATGCCGGATCCAGCACGCCGCAAAGGGAAGCAGCGCAACTCCGACCCTCGTTATATTGAGGGCCAGAGACTGCTGGTGGAAGCCATGAAATACCTGATCCAGCAGGACCCGCAACAAAACAAAGATGCGGTCATGCTGCTGTCAGAACATTTCCGCACGCGCTTCCGCATGTCCGACAGGCCAGATATCAAACCGATACGCGAAGAGTAATTCCTCCATCACTTCCAGATATTTTGGCATTAGGTTTTGCACCCGCAAAGGTTTCGACCGGTCTTCGTGCAAAAGCGATTCGCTGTCCTGCTTTCCTGGGTAAGCTTTGCGGGTTTCCAGCCGCCAGCCGCGGCGTACACAGTCCATTTTATTGTGCGACACAATCTTCGCGGAGCCTTCGGCAGGGTGGTGACCGCTTCGCCAATAACTGCACTATGTTTTCTTGGGCGTTATTTTGTATCAGGATGGCAACCCATGCGGACGAGGCAAATCCCAGAATCGAACAGTAGTTCCAGCACAATACAAGAATCGGTATTTTTCGCCTGAAGGAATATATAAAAATGGATATCAGGCTCTCTTAAGCAGACGTAACGCTCTGATAATAAAGATTATATCTCGTTGGACTCAGAGTTGCAGAATCATTACCAAAGCCACTGTCCTCTAGGGCAATGGTTCGGAGATTTTCCTCTGATCTGAGATTTTGTTCAAACGACGAGAAGAAGAAATCTGAACCGACAGAGCAAGAATTGAAGAGAGAAGAGAAAGAATTAGAGAAAAGAAGTCCTGCATTTGAAATTCCTAAATTACAGGAGAGAAAAGGGCATGAATCGCCAATTTTTTAGGGTATTGCTATGTAGTTTGATGCTCCTTCTGCTCGGCAGCCAGGCTGCGCTCGCAGATAACGTTTATGCGACCATACGCGGAACAGTGACGGATCAAACCGGCGCGGTCGTTACGGGGGCTACAATCACGGCAACCAATAAAGACACTGGTTTGAGCTACAACACCACGAGCCAGGACACCGGAAGTTACCAGTTCCTCCAGCTCCCGATTGGGATTTACACGCTTTCAGCGTCTAAATCGGGGTTCAAGGGCTTTAAGTCCACTGGAATCACGTTGGTGGTAAATCAGGTTTATAACCAGCCGATTGGCCTGCAGGTTGGCGTTGCGAGCGAGACAGTGGAAGTAATCGCCAATGCAGTCCAGGTTGAGACCGCGAGTATTCAGCAGCAGACGCTGATTGGAGCTCAACAGATTGTAGATCTGCCACTTAACGGCCGCAATTTCACCCAATTGGAGCAGTTAGCTCCGGGCGTTATGGCATCCAATGATCGGTTTGGTACGTATTCTGTCAACGGCAGCCAGTCGAACCAAAGCAACTATCTGATCAACGGAACGGATTCCAATGACATCGCTTTGAATCAGCCAGGGTTTATTCCCAGCCCGGACGCGATTCAGGAATTTAACCTGATTTCTTCAACCTGAATCCTGAGTACAGCCGTAACTCAGGCGGCATTGTCAACGCCGTGATCAAGAACGGCACGAACCAGTGGCATGGCGGTATCTTTGATTTCTATCGGGATACTTTCATGAACACCAGAAACTTCTTCACGGCCGGCCCCCAGCAGCCGATTTTCCACCAGAATCAGTTTGGCGGAACTTTTGGCGGTCCGGTACTGAAAGACAAGACCTTCTTCTTCTTGTCGTATCAAGGCACCTACAGCGCCACGGCTACACAAAGTCTGGTTACAGTACTCAGCCCGGCCCAGAGAGCCGGCAATTTCGCCGAGAATGCTGTGGCCCTCAGCAAGTCCGTTAACACGACGCCTTTCACGATAAAGGGCGATGATGGCAATACCCACCTGGCCGGCACGCCGTTTTTCGGCACGGGAGTAACCGGCGCCATCTTCAATTGCGGCAACGCAATTACGGCAACCGTGACAACCTGTTCGAATCCGGCCTTCGGCAACATCGGAACGACCTTCTTCAATCCAATTTCGACTGGTTTGGTGAACAAGTTCGTGCCAGTGCCGAACGCCGCCTCCAACGGGTTCGCTTTCAGCGGTGCTAATTCCTCCAAGACCGACCAGGGGATTGCTCGCATTGACCACACCTTCAACTCATCGAACCAGATGTGGGGCTTGTTTGCGGACAATTACAACCGGGCTACCCAGGCCCTGCCGTTTACCGGCTCCACCCTGCCGGGCTTCGGCACGTTCAGCACTGGAAGTACCAAGGAAATTACCATTGCCTATAACCACACCTTCAGCAACACAGCGCTGAATGAGCTGCGGTTGGGCTGGCATCGCTTCAACTTTGACACGGTTGAGCCTTCACAAGTCATCGACCCCTCGGCCTTCGGATTCACCAATATCCACGTGCAAAACCCCAAGGCTGCCCAGTTACCTGTGCTGGCCGTCACAGGGCTATTTACCCTTGGTTTTAGCAATAACGGACCTCAGCCGCGCAAGGACTCCAACTATCAACTTACCGATAACTTCTCCAAAATTTTGGGGAGACATTCGCTAAAGTTTGGGTTTGACGCGCGTCGCTTCCAGGTGGACAATCCGTTCTTCTTCCAGATTGACGGCAGCTACGGTTTTGCCGGCAATGGAGCGTTTTCAACGGGCGCTCCCGCGGCAGACTTTCTGTTGGGTATGCCGGACACTTACAACCAGGGTTCAGGCGCTGTCATCAATGCTCGGGCCTATGAGTATTATGGCTACGCTCAGGACGTATGGAAGGTCAAGAGCAACCTGACTCTTACTATGGGAGCAGGCTACCAGGTTGATACTCCTTACAATAACCACCAGTTCGGGGGGTTGGCGTTTAACTGCTTCATTCTGGGGCAAACGTCCACAGTCTTCCCCACGGCGCCAAACGGCCTGAACTTCCCTGGTGATAAGGGTTGCAACAGCTCTGGAAGCACGACCAAGTATGGTCACATTGGTCCGCGCCTGGGCTTTGCTTACTCGCCGCAATGGGGTGGCTTCCTTACCAACGGGAAGGCAAACAAAACCTCGATTCGTGGAGGCTTTGGCGTCTACTTCAACCGTTACGAAGAAGAGACGGCGCTGCAGAACCTGGCTGATCCTCCATTCGGCCTGTCCTCAACTGGCGTTAACGATGATATTGTCAATGGCGTCAGCCCAAAGTTTGCCGATCCGTGGGTCAACATTGACGGAAGTCCTGTAACTGCAGGGTTTGTCAATAAGTTCCCCTTTACCGCACCGGCAAAGGGTAGCTCGGTGGACTTCGGGTTCTTTGAACCCATGAGCCTCAACACCAACAGCCCGACCATCAGCACACCGTATGCGATGAACTTCAATCTGAATATTCAGCGCGAGTTTCCATCAAATACGGTGGTTTCAATCGGTTACGTAGGATCGTTAGGTCGGCATCTTTATCGCGCCTATGAAGGCGATCCCATCACTCTCGCAGGAGCGGCGTTGTGCAAAGCCTCTTCCACCTGCGGCGGCAATGCAACTGCCAGGAACTTCCAGCACGCGTTTTTCCCGTCGCATACGCTTGGGAATAGTTCGGCCTTCGGTAGCTGGGGTACCCAGTTTACAGACGGAACCTCCAACTACAACGCCCTGCAATTCAATCTGACCAAGGGTTTGACGCACGGCTTGTCTCTGATTACCAGCTACACCTGGAGCCACTCGATTGACAATGGCTCCGGCTTTGAAAACAGCTCAGGTGCACGGGGGACCAATCCCTTCTTCCCGAGCGCGAACGTAGGCGATTCCAGTCAGGACGCACGCCAGCGCTTGGTGATCGGATACGGCTATGGAATTCCGAGCTTGCACAAAGTAATGAGCTGGGCACCGGATAAGGTGTTTGGTGGATGGAAGATGACCGGCATTACAACCTTCCAAACCGGCTTCCCGTTCAATGTCACAACCTCAAGCTTCTCTTCCTTGACTTGCGATGCATTCTCCTTCTACGGATGCCCGGACTCCCCAAACCAACTGAACCCAGTCAGGACCAACCTGGATCCACGTACGTCTACTTTCACCAACCCGCTTGCTGGAAAGCCGCAAGGGAACTACTGGTTTGATCCCACTGCCTTTGCCAGGGTACCAACATGTACGTATGTCGCTGGTGTTTTGCAGAACGGCAATGTTTGCGGCGCGTTCGGCAACGTGAGCCGCAATATGATGCATGGACCTGGTATTAACAACTTCGATTTCTCACTGCAAAAAGACACCAAGCTGGGTGAGCGTGTGAATATGCAGCTTGGCATCGAAGCATTCAACCTGTTTAACCACACTAATTTCAACAACCCGTCCGGGAACATCAATTCGACCAATTTTGGCCGCATCACAACAGCTGCTGCTTCACGCATCGCGCAGCTGCGTGCCAAATTTAGCTTCTAACCGAGTTTGCTCCTTGAAACTCAAAGGGCGCCTCTTCGGGGGCGCCCTTTGACTTGCTTACGCCTTGAGAGTTTTTACCGCAGTTTTCCGTTTTGTTTCCGGGCAACTCACTCCCTCGGGTAAAATTTAGCCATGAGCAGTAACGGAAAAGACCACGCCGCTTGGTCCGGCATCAAGCTTCCCATTTACCTCGACCACCACGCGACCACTCCGCTGGATCCGCGTGTACTTGAGACCATGCTGCCGTTTCTGACCACCAAGTTTGGCAACGCGGCCAGCCATAGCCACCAGTTCGGCTGGGACGCGGGGGCTGCCGTGGAAGCCGCGCGGCGTCAGGTCGCCGGGCTGATCGGCGCTTCCGCCAAAGAGATTGTCTTCACCTCCGGCGCCACCGAGAGCGACAATCTGGCCATCAAGGGAGTGGCGGAGGCGTACCGCGACAAAGGCGACCACATCATCACCGCCGTGACCGAGCACAAGGCGGTGCTGGATAGCTGCAAGCGTCTGGAGAAGGACCTGCACGGTTGCCGTGTCACCTATCTGCCGGTAAGGGCAGACGGGCTGGTCGACCTGGAGCAGCTCAAAGACTCATTTACCGACAGAACCATCCTGGTAAGCATCATGGCCGCGAACAATGAGATCGGCGTCCTCCAGCCGATGGAAGAAGTAGGCCGTCTTTGTCGTGAGCGCGGCGTGCTCTTCCACTCTGATGCTGTGCAGGCGTTGGGGAAAACTCCTTTGGACGTCAACCGGATGAATCTGGACCTGGTCTCCCTGACCGCGCACAAACTCTACGGCCCCAAAGGCTGTGGCGCGCTCTATGTCCGCAATGATGCCGCTGTGCGAACTGTTCCCATGATCGACGGTGGGGGCCACGAGCGCGGCATGCGCTCCGGCACCTTGAACGTTCCCGGCATCGCTGGTTTTGGCAAGGCCTGCGAGATCGCCCAGCAAGAAATGGCGGAAGAGAGCTGCCGCGTGGCCGGACTACGCAACCGGCTCAGAGAACGCCTGCTGACAGAACTGGATGAAGTTGCGATCAACGGCAATCTGGAGCATCGCCTGCCCGGCAACCTCAACATAAGCTTTCTGTCCGTAGAAGGAGAAACGTTAATGACCGGCCTGAGCGAGGTTGCGCTGTCGAGCGGATCAGCCTGTTCCTCAGACAAGGTGGAGCACTCCCACGTTTTGAAGGCGCTGGGCTTGAGTGATGAGGCGGCCGGAAGCGCCATCCGCTTTGGCGTCGGACGCTTCACCACAGAAGCTGAAATTGATTACGTTGCCGGACGTGTGGTCGAAATGGTGAAGAAACTGCGCGAAGTCTCGATGTTTTCCTGACGCTGCGACTTGCTATTTGCGCGTGTCCAGCCGAGGGGCGACTGGGCCACACAACTGTCGTTGTCCATTCTGCTGCCGCTCTAGGTTTTTACCGGCTGCTCTTCGTCCACCTTGGCTTCGCGTAGAAACTTTGCTGCCTCTTCCGGCGGCGTGGGATTGATATAAAACCCGGTGCCCCATTCAAATCCCGCGGTCTTGGTGAGCCGCGGAATGATCTCAATATGCCAATGGTAGAAGTCGTTGGTGTTTTCCTGAATAGGCGAGGTGTGCAGGAAAAGATTATAGGCGGGGTTATCGAGCACATGAACGGCTTTGTTGAGAATGGTGCGCAGCATGCGCGACAGGTTCTCGTAAAGGTTGGACGGGGAGTTTTCAAAAGACGATTCGTGCCGCTTCGGCAGAATCCACGTTTCAAAAGGAAAGCGCGGGGCATAGGGGGAGAGCGCAACAAAGTCCTGGTTTTCCGCCGCGACGCGTACCTGCGCGTCCATCTCCTGGCAGATCATGTCGCAGAAGATGCATCGCTCCTTGTTGGCGAAATAACGCTTGGCGCCCTCCAGTTCCTCCACAACGTGCTTGGGCAGGATGGGCAAGGCGATCAACTGCGAATGCGGATGCTCCAGGGACGCGCCGGCAGCCTCACCGTGATTTTTGAAGACCATAATGTACTTGAATCGGCGGTCCTGCTTCAGGTCAAGAATGCGGTCGCGGAAGGCCCACAGCACGTCCTCGATCCGCTTCAACGGCATGGTGGCCAGGGTCTCCATGTGGTTGGGTGTTTCAATCACCACTTCATGGGCGCCGATGCCGTTCATCTTGTCGAACATCCCGTCAGCCTGGCGGCCCAGGTCGCCTTCAATGCCCAGCGCGGGAAATTTGTTTGGCACCACGCGCACGTTCCAGCCATCAGCGTTGTGTTTTCCATTGTCATTCGGGCGGTAGGCCAGAATCTCAGGCGGGGTCTTGCTCTCATTGCCGGGACAGAATGGGCAAAAGCCGCCACCCTTGATGACCACTTTCTCGCGGGTGAAGTCGCCGGGTCTCTTGGAGCGGTCCGTAGAGATGATGACCCAGCGGCCGGTAACAGAATCTTTTCTTAGCTCAGGCACAATTAGATATCTTACAACCGATTGCACTTGTGAGGGTGGAGTAAAGGCTTAGGCAATCGTAAACGCATTCTTAAACAATTCAATCTGCGGCGCCCTGTCTTGCTCAAAATAGACGCTGACAATATCAAAACGAAACGGCGGGTTCCCTTTGGTCTTGCGCAGAAACTCACGCGCCACGCGGGAGAGATCCAGCTGCTTTTCCGCATCGACGGCTGCTTCGGCGGGCTTTATATCACGCGTGGTGCGGGTCTTGACTTCGATAAAACAGAGCGTAGCGCCGTCCCATCCCACCAGGTCCAGTTCACTGCGGCTGCGCGGGCTGCGATAGTTGCGGGCGATCATGACGTATCCCTGCCGCCGCAGATGAAAATAAGCCTCTTCTTCCCCGCGACGTCCGGTGCGGAGGTGCTTCGGCCCAGCGTCTTTTCGCGGTAGAAATCGGACCGCGAAGTCGAAGGCGCGAAGAGTGAGATGAGTGAACTGTCCTGACATTGTGCTTTTTCTTCATCCCGAGTCCGCGCCGTTAGCGCGGGCGAGGGAGCCCTATAATACCGAAAATGCCTGCTGAGACGAAAGCCGTTCCTCGTTGCTCCGTAGACATTTTCTTGGCGATAGAGATCCCTCGCTTGCGCTCGGGATTTAGGAGCCTTTCTCCACAATCCCAATGCATTCTTCCAGCACGTCCATGGCAATGTCCGCCTGCTCCTGAGTAATAATCAAGGGCGGAGCAATGCGGATGGAGTTTTCGCCGGCTCCCAGGAAAAGAAGGCCGCGGGCAAATGCCAGTTCCACAATGCGTTCACGTTCGTCATGAGCGGGCGCTTTGTTTTTTTTGTCTTTCACGATCTCCACGCCGATCATCAGGCCACGGCCGCGAACATCGCCCACCATGCTGTGGGTCTTTACCCACGGGCTGATGCGCTTCATGATATAAGCGCCTACCACTTCCGCATTGTGAATGGCTTCGCGTTCCAGAATATCCATGGTAGCCAGCGCCGCTTCTATGCAGACGGGGTTGCCGCCAAAAGTGGAAGCGTGCGAGCCCGGGATCCAATCCATGATTTCCGCGCGGGCCAGCATGATGCCCAGGGGCATGCCGGAGGCAATACCTTTGGCGATGGTGATAATGTCCGGCTCTACGCCGGTATGCTCGATGGCCCACCACTTGCCGCTGCGCCCCGCACCACTCTGCACTTCATCGACGACCAGCAGAATTCCGTTTTGATCGCAGATCCGGCGCAGTTCACGCACGAACTCCGCGGGTGCGGGCAGGTAGCCGCCTTCGCCCTGGATGGGTTCGATGAAGATCGCCGCGCACTCTTCCGGCGGCATGATCGTTTTGAACACGCGGTCTTCAATAAACCGCACGCACTCGGCGATGTGCTCAGCTTCCGTCATGCCCTCCGGTTTGCGGTATACGTTGGGATACGGAACATGGGTCACGCCAGGGACCAGGGGAAAAAACCGCCGGCGTTGTTGCGTCTTGGAAGAAGTAAGCGACAGCGCGCCCATGGTGCGCCCGTGGAATGCACCGTAGAAAGCGATAATGCCCTGACGCTTGGTGTGATAGCGGGACAACTTGATCGCGGCTTCAATGGCTTCTGCGCCGGAGTTGCCGTAGTAGGCGCGAATGGGGCCGGACATCGGCGCTACTTTTTGCAGACGCTCCGCCAGCGTAACCAGGCTCTCATAATAAAAATCTGTGCCCGACATGTGGATCAGTTCGGCTGCCTGCCTCTGAATGGCGGCCACCACTTCGGGATGGCAGTGTCCGGTGGAAACCACGGCGATTCCGGCCGAGAAATCCAGGAATTCGTTTCCATCCACGTCTTCAACAATCGCGCCGCGTCCGCGCTTGACTACCAGGGGATACGAGCGAGTATAGGAGGGAGAAATATATTGCGCATCGCCCTGAAGTACTTTTTGCGCTTTGGGACCGGGTAGACTGGTCCTGATCCTGGGACCAGCATTGGAAGTAATCGTTTGCGTTGCCATGTTCATCCTCTTTTCAATTCGGTTGCAGGTGAATGCATTCGGCCCTGCGTGCAGGGCCTGACTCAGACTAGTAATTGAGAGGAAGCATTAATCGCCGGCAAAGAGGTTGGCGCGCGCATGAGAAGGCAGTACCGCCAGATAACGCCGCGGGCAGACCAGAAAATCCACCCAGCACGCCACAGACTGCGCCGGCGTTCGCGGTCGGAACCATGATGTACGGCCGATTCCCATAAGACAATTATAGCTCCAAAAAAACTTCCGTTGGCAGTTACCTTTGTGCAGTTCCATGCCCAATATCGCTGTTCAGCATTTTTCGCATCGCCAGGAGACATTTCGGAGTCAGATAATAATAATGAGCCCAGCCGAGCAAAAACATCGATTCCGCGTAATCATTTCATTTGCCGCTCTCTACGTGCTCTGGGGTTCCACCTATCTGGCCATGCGTGTAGCCGTCAGGGACGTTCCGCCGTACGTGCTCGGAACGGCCCGTTACCTCATTGCCGGCCCGATCATGCTTGCCGCTTGCGCGCTGATGGGGAAGAAGGTCCGCATCAATCGCCAAGACTTTGTGCGGCTCTTGACCATCGGGATGCTGCTTCTCTCCATTGGAAACATGGGCGTGGTCTGGGGTGAAGTGTACGTCGCAAGCGGTATGACGGCGCTGATTGTTGCCATTGTGCCCATATGGGTAGTGGCAATTCAGGCATGGGTCTTCAAAAGCGGGCGTCTGCAGACCAAGGGCCTGCTGGGCCTGGCCATGGGAATAGGCGGGTTGCTCGTGCTGCTCTGGCCCAAGATTGCGGCAGGTGGCCACATGGGCCATCTGGAATTGATTGGGACGGGAATCCTGGCGGTAGCATCTCTGGCCTGGGCCATGGGCTCGGTCCTCTCCGGCCGCTGGAGCTTGAGCGTGGACGTGTTTACCTCCGCTGCCTGGGAAATGACCATAGCTGGTGTGGTCAACGCCTGCGTAGCAGGACTTACGGGACAGTTCCACCACGTGACGTGGACCACGCCGGCCGTAATGGGAATTCTCTACCTGGTTGTTGCCGGTTCCTGGATCGGTTTTACCAGCTATATCTGGCTCCTGGAACATGTAGCTATCACCAAAGTTTCCACCTATGCGTATGTCAATCCGATCGTGGCGGTGTTCCTGGGCTGGATTCTGCTGCATGAGCAGGTAGATGCTTTTATGATCGTCGGCACAATCGTCATCATTGCTTCGGTGGCGCTGGTGAATACGTCCAAAGTGAAGAGAGTTCAAGCTGAAGAGCTCAGCATCAAAGAACCAGAGATCGCGGCAGCCAATGCGGGTGGGGACTGAGGGAAGCAATTGGCAGATGGCAGTTAGCAATTGGCCAATAATATCGGATTACCCTCCTTATGTTGTCCGAGGATTTTAGCTCCAAAAGCTAGATTTTGAAGTAAGATATACGCCCTCATGTCGTTGTACGCTTCGCTAGCCGCCATCCTTGCTTTCTTGTTTTTGCTGTATTTGCTATTCGTTCTGGCCGAGCGGAGAACGCGAGCCCACGCTCCTCCGACATATAATCAACCTTCAACATCTTTCCCTTCTGCTGTGGCGCTAGTTCCAGAGAAGCGCCATTTCTTCCTTCAGGTGCATGGCATCTACCATCGGAACAGCGACGGCTCCAGCCGCCAGAAGATCATCCGGTCATGCTTTCCTGGCGAGGTTCTGCAATTGGTGCCGGAGCCCGATAATTCCCATGACCCTGATGCCATCAAGGTTTGCCGCAGTTCAGGAGAACAACTCGGCTACCTTGATGCCAGCAGTGCCGCACGTTTCACCAGCGACATGGCGATAGGCTGGACTTTTCGGGTGACGGCGGAAGAGATCTTTGCTGCGGACAAGCCGGGCATGGTTGGCTGCAAAATCAGAATTGCTGTGCTCACAATGAGCTATAGGACTGAAGCCAGGAAGAGGAAGAAGCAGCAAGTATAGGAATTCCTGTCTTCTATAAAAGTCACTTCTTCTTTATAGGTTTCGGATCAGTGATCAACTCGAAGCGAGGAGAATATCTTGAGCCTGAGAGTATTGGCTAATTGCTAGTTGCCAATTGCCATTTGCTTCTTCACTTCCTCTTCCACCTGGTCCCATCTTTCATATCTTCCAGCACGATGCCCGAATCGGCCAGTTGCTTGCGGATGGCATCTGAGCGGGCAAAATCGCGGGCTTTCTTGGCGGCGTTGCGCTCTGCGATGAGGCATTCAACCTCTTCGTCGGAAATTGTTTTTTCGCCGTCGTCCTCTTTGAGCACGGCAAAGATTTCGTCGAACTGTTGCAGCGCTTCCAGCAGCGGAGCTTTATCGTCCTGCCGGAGTTCGCCCCGGTCGGCGATGGTATTGGCTTCACGCACCATGTCGAAAATGGCGGCGAGAGCCTGGGCCGTATTCAGGTCGTCTTCCATTCCTTCGCGCATTCCGCGCTTTGCCTGCTCCACGATGCTCTGGACTGTCGCGTTTTTTCCCGGTTGCAACTGCGCCCGCTCAATCCGTGATTTGAAGTCGCGCAGACGTTCCACCGACTTTGCCCCTTGCTTCAGGCCGTCAAAAGTAAAATTCAACTGCTTGGTGTACGGCACAGAGGTAAGGAGGAAGCGAATCGCGGAAGGCTTGTAGCCTTTCAACAGCAGGTCGCGCAGAGTGAAGAAGTTGCCTTCGCTCTTGGACATCTTCTTGCCTTCCACCAGCAGGAAGCGCACGTGCATCCAGAAGCGGGCAAAGGTCTTGCCCGTGAGCGACTCGGACTGCGCGATCTCATTTTCATGGTGGGGAAAGACCAGGTCTTCGCCGCCGGCATGCAGATCAAAACTATCACCCAGATACTTCATCGCCATTACAGAGCACTCAATGTGCCAGCCGGGGCGGCCTTTGCCTATGGGGGTGTCCCAGAACGCTTCACCTTCTTTGGGCGATTTCCACAGTGCAAAGTCGCGCGCATTGTCTTTATCGTATTCGTCCACGTCAACGCGGGCGCCGGTTTCCATGCCGCCGAAATCTTTTTTGGAAAGCTTGCCGTATTGGGGAAACGCCGAGATGCGGAAGTAATACGACCCGTCGTCCGTGCGGTAAGCAAAACCCTTTTGCTCCAGTTGCTGGATGAACGCAGCCATCTCCTGGATATGCTCGGTGGCCCGAACCATCTTTTCCGGACGCTCCAGGCTCAATGTCTGCATGTCTTCCAGAAACGCGTCTTCATATTTGCGCGTGTAGTCCTGGACGGTCTTGTGTTCCTGCGTGGCGTTGCGGATGATCTTGTCATCCACGTCCGTAATGTTCATCACGTGGTGCAGCTTGTGGCCGCTCTGGCGGAGAAAGCGCCGCAGGATGTCCACAGCGATAAAGGTGCGGAAGTTGCCGATATGGCCGTAGTCGTAAACCGTTGGGCCGCACGCGTACATGCGGACCGTATTGTCCTGCGCAAGGGTGAACTCTTCCACCTTGCCGGAGAGCGTATTGTAGAGACGGAGTGGCAAACGTTCGATTGTAACAAAACAGCGGTCAGTTTTTGGCTGTTGGCTCTTGGTTTTTGGCCTGCTCATCCAAAATTAGTTAACGATGATTGTATTTTTGGGGTTGATCATCAACGTAAGACCAAGGGTGCATCCGTTTCGTCCACACTTTACTGTGGGAGCACAAAGCGCATTATCGCCGTGTTGAATGTGAATACGGTACTGGCCAGCGGGGACTTTGCCAAAATCATACGCGCCTTCATTGGTTGTGCGAACGTGCTGAAGGACCTTCATTCCAGACAATAGCTCCACTTCTATTCCAGGCAGGGGTAGCACCTCTCTGGTCTTGAAAAACACCCGCCAGCGCCTGTGGTTTCTTAAGTCGAAATTTCTTTGAGACCGAGCAATCCTTTGCTTGTGCAAGGCTGGTCAAGCCTGCCAACACGACTGCAAATGCAAGAATACTTTTTAGCGGCTTCATCATTAGCTTTTTATGCTTTTGCGGCTTCTTATGCTTTTGCGTGTTCCTCCGCCTTCGCTCCGGTCGATCGCAGTTCAAACGCCAGGCGCACCAGGTAATGCACGCCGGAAAGAATCGTGAGTCCGATGACCGCGTTCAGTCCCTGCCTACGGCCAATCCTAAATACGGGCGAGTTGGAAACCTGATACAGCATGACCAGCGGCACAGTGACGATCTGCGCCAGCGTGTTGGCTTTGCCGATCCAACTGGGCTTGAAAACTTTCATGCTGCCGGTGGCGTAGAGCAGCGTACAGACGATGAGGATAATGATGTCGCGGCTGAAGACCAGCACCGTGACCCACCAGGGGATCTTGTGCGTGGAGGAGAGCACCAGAAACATGGTGCTCAAAAGGAGCTTGTCGGCGATGGGATCAAGGTATTGTCCCAGAACGGTCTTCTGTTCCATCAGGCGCGCCAGCAGGCCGTCCAGACCGTCACTGATGCCGGCGGTGACAAAGATGGCCAGGGCCCAATAGTAATGATTGCCCAGCACCGAGATCACGGCGAAGGGAATAAAGATCAGGCGCAGCAGGGTAAGCAGATTCGGCGCCGAACGCAGTTGGCTGATCACGGCTCCGGCTCCTCAAAGTACTTGTTGATGCTCACGCCGGTCTTGGCCACAAACTGATCGGCCAGGGACGGCAGCTCTCCATTTTGGCCGTCGGCTTCAACCCGTTGCACGCGGTGCATGGGGAAGAAAACCAGGCTGGCAGTGGCCGGCTCCCCTGACTTCACCAGCTGAGTAAAGTCGTCCAGCGATTGCAAGTCAATGCCGCGCAGGCTGACACCGGCGGGATTCAGAGACAGCATCATGCCCCAGAACTTCTCTCGCGGGTTGTTCAAGGTGACCAGGACTATTTGTCCGGTGTTCATTTGGTGGCAGCCCCTTGCCTTGTACAGGTTCAGCGCAAATCTTCTTAAAGAATTACAAACAGGTTATCACGCAGACGCGATGGTGTTAGCGCCAGGAGCTGAAGATTTGGAAGTTGTGAAAAGCTCGCTAAAAAAGCGGCTTCTGGATGCGCAGCCGCATGTGTTTGTTTCAGATCGTTTACTTCACGCCTGAATGAACTTTTCCTGCTTTGGGTTGCAGGTCTTTGAGCGATGGATGAGACTCGGGAGAGACCAGCGTGTACTCCCGTGGGTTTACGCCTGTTTGCAGCGCTTGCACCAGCATTTCAATGGCGAGGCCGGAATGAGGAGGCGCAATAATGGTTGCCGTCAAGGCGCCTCCACGCACCCAGGTTTGTCCAGCCTTTGGAACACCATCCACTCCGATAAACGGCACACCGAGCAGTTGGCCATTCTGTTCCAATGCTCTCCGGGCGCCCATGGCCATATCATCGTTTTGGCAAGCCACTACTCCAATCCGATCTCCTTTTGACGTTGAAAGTCGTAACCATGCGCTGATCGCCTTTTGCCCGCCTTCCTGGGTCCAGTTTCCGCGCAGCATGCGTAGTTCGATGTTTTTGGGCATGGTCATGCTGAGCCCTGCCAGCCGCGCTTCCGACGTTGCGTTGGCCAGGCCTTGAATATAAAGCGCGGAACCACCTTGCGGAAGAAGCACGCCCAACTGCTGTCCCTGAATCCGTCCAATCTGTTCATTGTCTGAGCTTATGGCGAACAGCGGGACCTGGTGCCTGGCGCGCAGCTCGGCCATGTAGTCGGGACGCCTGTTGAGCATCACCCATCCGATGCCGGAAGCAACAGCAGCTTTTGCCACATGGGCCATGGTCGTGCCGGCAGGCTCCACCACAATCGCATCGGGGCGTAGCGAGGAAGCCTGAATCACATCCAACAGGTCCTGGGTTTGCTTGATGCTGTCACCCTTGGCGCTGGCGATCGTAAGCTCTACACCCAGGAGCGCGGCAGTTTGCTCCGCCGTGGATGCCTGCAACTGTTGGTAGTCGTTGTTCTCCCTGGCTAGGGAAAGAAAAACTCTGTTTTTTTTCACAATGCACCTGGGAACCTAAAGATTAACGTAATTTAAGATACGCCATGAAACTCCCACATCAAACGGTACAAAAGATTGGGTGGAAGACCATAAAATCATGGGCGGAAGAGACCGGCACGATTCATCATGGTTGATCATTTAGAAGGCGTAGCGGTATTGCCTGCCGATTTCGCGGAAGATAGTTTTGAAGCAAAGCGGCACGAAGGATCTTATCTAGACAACATTTGTTTTTGACGCCCTTTGGCGGTCAGCTTTTCCAATTCCGGCAACGGATGTGGCGAAAGCGCAGTCCGTTCGGGAGGTTGTTGGGAACTTCTCAGCGCGTTGACCATCATCTCCAGGGCCCGGCCAGCGGAGGGTGGAAGTACGACAGAAGCGTTCAACGAACCTTCGCGCACCCAGCGTTCTCCCGATCCGGGACATCCATCGCAACCGGTAAAAATAAGATTCGACCACCGCTCGCGGGTTTCGCTGGTCATTTTTTCCAGGAAGGCTTTTCTCGCTCCCATGGCCATGTTGTCATTTTGCGCCGCGACCAGCCGCAGAGGACTCGTTCGGGAGGTACTCAGACTCAGCCATTGCAGAATCACGTCGTAACCGCTCTGTTCGGTCAGTTTACCCGCCAGCGTTCTCAACTGGATGTTCCCGGGTTTGGTTGATTCCATTCCATCCGAACGCATTTTGAAAGCAGCATTGGTTGCTGGACCGGTAATATAAAGTCCCAGGCCGCCTTCCGGCAGAAGCGCGCCGAACTGCTGGCCCTGAATCCGCCCAATTTCGCGCTGGTCAACAGTGATCGTAAATGTCGGAACCTTGGAATGATTGCGCAGTTCAGCGAGGTAATCCGCCTCGCGATTCAGTACGGCCCAGCCGATGCCCGCGGACACAGCCTGGCGCGCTACCTGAGCCAGAGATGTTCCTACGGGATGACAAATGATTCCATCCGGTCTCTGCGTCGAGGATTGAATCAAATCCAGGAGCTGCTGGCCCTGAACGATGGAATCGTTACCGGCATAGATGATCTCGACGTCCGCGCCGAGGCGCTTCGCAGCATTTCTGGCCGAAGCCGCCTGCTCCTGCTGGTAATCGTTCTCAGCCACCATGAGTGCAACCACAATACGAAATGTTTTCATTGAAGAACACCCGGGTAACAAAAATTTGCCAATGGACTAGCGGCTTCACTTGCAAATTCCAAGACCTTCCGTGAGTCCTGAATCTTTGAATATTCTAACCCAATCGCAATCTGCTTCATCCAATGGTCTGGCCAAGCGAAGTAACCGCGGTAACACGCAGTACTCTTGTTTCGCTGCTGCTGTCGTGCCCTTGTGCCGTTGGTTTGATCGCAGCTCATTGGCGAAGTGAATTTGACGGAAGCATTTCCGCCCTGTAATGATGTTGCCATGCCAGATCGGAACCTTAAGATCGTGCGCTTCATCGGTGCAACGCCGAGCACGGCGTTTTGCGATGTTTGCAGACTGGCTTTCAGGACACGCCAGGAGTTTCTGCTTGACTCCGATAAAGCCAAACAACAGCTTCAAGCGGACTTCGACAAGCATGAGTGCAAGCCGGAGAGCGGCACAGTCAATGATGTCCTGGAGCAGATCCGGTAGGAACAAGCTTCATCCCCCTGAAAACAGCCGCTGTCTCATCTTTCATCTTTCCTCGCTGCACCTGTGGAGCACAAAAATTCTTTTCAAAAGGCTTGACATTGAACGCGTCATAATATAACTTTTTGGTTATGGAACCTTTAGGTTATGGACAGTTATCGCCGGACCGCCTGGACGCAACGTTCGCCGCGCTTGCCGATCCCACGCGCCGGGCGATCCTGGCCCAGCTTGCATCGGGCGAAGCTTCCGTGACGGAGCTTGCCGAGCCATTTGCCATGAGCCAGCCTGCGATCTCCAAACACCTTAAGGTACTGGAGCGTGCCGGTCTCATTTCGCGGGGGCGCGACGCGCAGCGGCGGCCTCGCCGGCTTGAAGCCAAACCTTTGGCGGAAGCCACGAACTGGCTGGAACATTACCGCCAGATGCTGGAAAGCAATTTCCAGCACCTGGATCTCCTGCTCGACGAAATGAAGACTGGCGAAATGAAGACCGGCGAGATGAAAGGCATTCAGAAGAAACGCAGGCGCGCGAAGCAATAGAGATCACCATGACCAACACCGACGCATTGCAAGTGGTCACACCCACCGAGCGAGAAGTTGTACTGACGCGTGTCTTCCATGCGCCGCGACGGCTGAGGTTCGACGCCTCAACCAGGCCTGAACTGCTCAAGCGCTGGCTTGTGGCCCCCGGCCGTTTACTCGAGGTCTGTGAAATCGACCTGAAGATAGGCGGCCGCTACCACTTTGTGTGGCGCGGTCCCGGCAAAAAAGTGGCGTCGATACAGACGAGCTGACAAACAAACTCAAAACTAAAAGAGGAAACTATATGCAGAAAATCACTCCTTTCTTATGGTTCGACGGCAAAGCCGAAGAGGCCATGAATTTCTATGTCTCCATCTTCAATAACTCGAAGGTCGTGCGTGTTACTCGTTGTGGAGAAGGTGGCCCGGGCCCAAAAGGCAGCGTCATGAGCGCAACCTTCCAGCTCGATGGGCAGGATTTTTTCGCACTCAACGGCGGCCCGCAATTTACCTTCACTCCGGCGATCTCGCTTTTCGTGAACTGTGAGACCCAGGAGGAAGTAGACGAGCTGTGGGAGAAGCTCTCCGCAGGCGGCAAAAAAGAACGATGCGGCTGGCTCAAAGACAAGTATGGCCTGTCATGGCAGATCATTCCTTCAGTCTTAGGCAAGCTGATGAACGACAAAGACGCTGAGAAAGCAAAACGGGTCATTCAGGCCATGATGCAGATGGACAAAATTGATATCAACGGTCTGCAGCAGGCATACGACCGAGGATAAATGCACAGAGATCACGCCATGCCATCCAGGAAAAAGAACGCAGCCGTCCAGGCCTCAAGGAAGGCTGAGAAGCGCTCACTTGAGGAGGAAGTTCAGTCGGCACTTAAGTGGCTCAAGAGTCATGGCAGCAGGCGCACGCTTGAGGGGATGGTGCGGTATGGAATCCACGTAGACAAAGCATTTGGCGTCTCGATGGCTAATATACAGGTCCTGGGCAAACGCCTTGGGCGTAATCACGAACTTGCCATCGCCCTCTGGGATAGCGGCTGGTACGAGGCACGCCTGCTGACCTCGTTCGTAGACGAACCCGAACGCGTCACGCCTGCGCAGATGGACAGATGGTGCCGGCAATTCGACAATTGGAGTATCTGTGACACTGTGTGCTTTTTTCTATTCGACCGCACGCCGCACGCCTGGGACAAGGTCAAGCAGTGGAGTGATCAGAATGACGAGTTCGTCAAACGCGCAGCTTTCGCGTTGATGGCGTGCCTGGCGCTGCACGACAAAACCGCCGCGGACAGAGACTTTTTGGCCTTCCTGCCTCTCATTGAAAAGGGCTCGCGCGACGAGCGCAACTTCGTCAAGAAGAGCGTAGTCTGGGCCCTGAATGCTATCGGAAGGCGCAATTGGTCGGTCCACACTGCCGCGGTGACCGTGTCCCGAAGATTGATGGACTCGCTGCAGCCCGCGGCGCAGTGGGTGGGAAAGAGCGCGCTGAGGGAACTCATGAAGCCTGCCGTGGTCCGGCTGCTGGCAACGCGATCTCAAACCGCGGTAGCACACACTAAGAAAAAACATGCACGCACTAAGGAACAGGGGAGACCACCAATGAGTAACTCTGGAAAACTGCAAATCACAACGTCATCAGAACGCGAGATTGTAATTACGCGGCTCCTCAATGCTCCACGCCATCTGGCTTTCGCAGCCTGGACAAAGCCAGAACTAGTCAAGAGATGGATGCTTGGGCCACCCGGCTGGTCTTTTGTGGTCTGCGACATCGACCTCAGGGTGGGTGGCTCCTACCGCTTTGTGTGGCGCAACCGGGATGGAATCGAAATGGGCATGAGCGGGGTCTATCGGGAGATCCTTCCTCCGGAACGCCTTATCAGTACCCAAAAAATTGACCAGGACGCAACGGACGGTGAAACGCTGACAACGCTCGTGCTCACGGAACAAGGCGGTAAAACTACGGCCACGATTACGGCACTCTATCCATCACTGGAAACTCGGGATGCCGCGCTCAATACCAATATGGCTGAAGGTATGGAAGCCGGCTACGTCAGGCTTGAAGAGGTGTTAGCGTCACTGCCGGGGCAAGAGTCCGGGACCAAGGGGGGAAATCATGAGTGAACACGTGACGAAGAAAGGCCGCCCGGTGCTCCCATGATCCGAATGATCCGGCTCGCGCGCATGGCCGTTGCGGCTGTATTGCTTCTGTTCTCCGCGCTGCTTACTGGACAGACTGGTTCCATTGTCGTCTCCACCAACCATCATTTCCTTCAGCACGAGGATGGCACACCGTTCTTCTGGCAGGGCGATACTGCATGGCTGTTATTCAGCAAACTGGATCGCGCCGACACCGAAAAGTATTTGGAGGACCGGCGGAGCAAAGGATTCAATGTCATTCAGGTGATGGTCCTGCACGACATCGAGATGAAGAACGCTTACGGTGTTCCGGCGTTAGTGAACGTTGATCCGGCCAAGCCGAATGTAACTCCGGGCTCTGATTTGGCCAAACCTGGCGAATACGATTTCTGGCAGCACGTGGATTGGGTGCTGGATCGCGCGGCGGAGAAGGGAATCTACCTCGCCCTCGTGCCTGCCTGGGGATCGGTGGTCAAAGCCGATCAGCTGAATACCGGCAATGTGGAAGCCTACGCCGGGTTTCTCGCAAAGCGTTACAGAGGCCGTCCCAACATCTTCTGGATTGTGGGCGGCGACATACCGGGTGACGGCAAAGCTGAAGTCTGGCAGCGCATGGGGCGCACTTTGAAGGCGCTCGATCCCAACCATCTGATCACCTTCCATCCTTACGGCCGCATGCAGTCCTCCACCTGGTTCCATAACGAACCCTGGCTCGATTTCAACATGTTCCAATCCGGACATCGCCGCTACGATCAGGACACCGATTCACCACACCGCTATGGCGAAGACAACTGGCGCTACGTGGCGGCGGACTATGTGCGTGAGCCGGTGAAGCCCGTGCTTGACGGCGAGCCGTCGTACGAAAATATTCCGCAGGGCCTGCACGATTCCGCCCAGCCCTACTGGCAGGCCGCCGACTGCCGCCGCTACGCTTATTGGTCGGTCTTTGCTGGAGCGTTCGGCCACACTTACGGTCACAACGCGGTGATGCAATTCCATAAACCCACGTCCACCGGTCTCGGCGAGCAGAAGGCTGTCTTCGCCGACGGTAACTACGGTGTTAAGGATTATTGGTACGATGCCCTCGACCATCCTGGCGCGCGTCAGATGCAGTTCCTGCAGCGCCTCATGCTCTCGCGGCCGTATTTTGAGCGGATTCCCGACCAGAACGCGCTGAGTGGAACCAATGGTATCAAGTACGATTACGTCGCCGTCACCCGCGGCGCCAGCTATCTGTTTGCTTACGTCTATACAGGCAAGCCGGTCCATCTGCGGCTTGGTGTGGTGACCGGACGTGAGTTGCAGATGTGGTGGTACAACCCACGCGACGGCTCCAGCCAAAACATGGGTAAGATCGCCAATCGTGGTGTACACACGTTCATACCGCCCGGCGTTTCCGATGGCGCCGGCAAAGATTGGGTGCTGGTGCTCGACGATGCCGCAAAACAATATGAAATTCCTGGAAACAGTTCGGCTATTTCTGTGACGTTAAGGCGTTAGCGCCGGGCCAACGTCATCACGCGGACTAGGGAAGGTCCGTCACACATGAGTTGTTGTGGTGTGTTTTGGAAAAATCGCGGCGACAACAAGTAAGTGATTGAAAGATATGGTAGGCACGAGGAGACTCGAACTCCTGACCTCTACCGTGTCAAGGTAGCGCTCTAACCAACTGAGCTACGCGCCTATGAATAGCTGGCAGAAGTCATTTTATCACCCTTGGCGGTCATTGCGGAGCGGCGGTGCGTGGCGCGTTCACCTAAGCGGATTTTTTGGTGCCGGCCTTCTGGAATTCAAGGATTCTGCCACGCTGTTGCAGGTCGATCCACCTGGGCTGGGGCGGTATGAAAATTGCCGGAATATAGTATTCGATTAACTGGCCCATGATGCCTCCTCCTCGATTCATCTGCGACTGACTGAAAATCTGTTCGATGTGAATCGTCGTCTGTAGAGAACATCGGCAGTGCTAGACCCTTTTGGGTGAGGTTCAGTGAACTAAGGTAACGTCAGTGGCTAATTCTTCCCCTCAGATTATTGTTGACCGTAAACGATGAACACCAAATGTGTTTCTGTTTCGGCGGAAATGATGACCAAGCAAAAAGGGAAGATTTGACCGGCGAAATCGATAAGAGAAGCTCAGGAAAATCGTGTCACTCTGGAGGCTGAGCTGATTCTAGCTCCTGGATCAGAGCTTGGAGCAGCTGAACAGCACGGTCACTCAGACAGTGGAATGCGATTCCCATCCCGCCTCCACGCAGGTTTTTCACCGAGCCGGCTATTCGTAATGACAAGGTTGCAAGCTGGAGAGTGACTTCAACGTAGGTCCCGGGGGAAAACGGGTGATCAGTGACAATAAAACATCCGGCAACGCTTATGTCGCCGAGTTTGCCTTTCCGCGTTCCGGTGGATGGAATGCGCGCGACCTCAGCTGGCCCTTCGCAATTGAAACGTGGACTGCGGCGGCGTTCCTTGATAGTCGCCGTTTCCTGGACGCGATTTTTGTCGTCGGTACTCAAAATAGGAGAAGCCCGCCGGAACCAAGGCCGGGCAGTCTTAGCCGTTCTATCGGCAGTGGGCAAGAAATCTTGAGGGAGCCAATCCTGGATCGAATCATGGATGCTCCAGAGAATTTGGCCCGGGAGTGCCGGTGTACAATTCCCTGTGCCCGGAGGTCGGAACGAATATCTCTATTCATTAGGAGAACTACCATGACGTACCTGGCATATGCCCTGACTATCCTGTTTTTTAACGGATTGATCGCAGCTCAGCAGCACCCATCGCACAACCAGCCGAAGGCCGTCACTTTAATGCCCGGGTTAGGAGAGATTCATCATCCCGTCTCCACCGGCAATCCGGAGGCGCAGAAATTTTTCGACCAGGGCCTGCGTCTGATCTATGCCTTCAATCACGACGAAGCTGCGCGTTCCTTTCAACACGCAACCACGCTGGACCCCAAATTAGCCATGGCGTACTGGGGTATTGCTGAAGCGGTGGGGCCAAACTATAACGATCCGGCCGATCCGGAGCGGTTCAAGCAGGCGCACGTGGCGATTCAGAAGGCCAGCGATTTGTCCGCGGGAGCTTCAGCCAGCGAGCGTGCCTACATTGCAGCCATGGCCAGGCGCTTTCCCGCCGACGCGAAAGCGGATCTACGTGTGGCCGCGGAGCAGTACCACGGTGCCATGCGCGATCTGGTCCAGCATTACCCGGACGACCTGGATGCAGCCACACTCTGCGCGGAATCCGGCATGAATCTGCATCCCTGGGGCTTATGGCATCCAGATGGTACTCCGGCTCCCGGTACGGAAGAGATCATCTCCATGCTGGAGTCGGTGCTGCGACGCGATCCCGATCATATGGGCGCGGTCCATTACTACATACATGCCGTGGAAGCGTCGCCCAAGCCGGAGCGCGCTCTGGCGGGCGCAAATAAGCTGGCGTTACTGGCGCCGGCTGCGGGGCATCTGGTCCACATGCCGGCGCATATATACATCCGCACGGGCGATTGGGATGCCGGTATCAAGACGAACCAAAAGGCAGCGGCAGCCGATCAGGCCTACATGCAAGCTAATGGCGCTGAGGGCATTTATTCTGCCATGTATTACAGCCACAACCTCCACTTCATTGCCGCCTGTGCCAGCATGAATGGTGACTATGCTGAAGCCCGTAAAGCCGCGGGAATGCTGGCTGTGCATGTTGGGCCGATGGTCAAGGCAATGCCTCCACTGGAAGGATTCATGACCGTGCCGCTTTCCGTGGAATTGCGTTTTCAGAAGTGGGACCAGGTCCTGAGCACGCCGCAACCAGATCCCGCGATGAAGACGGCAACTGTCTTCTGGCACTTTGCGCGGGGCATGGCGCTGGCTGGCAAAGGCAAAATGAGCGAAGCCGAAGCGGAGCAGACGTTTGTAAAAAATGCGGCTGACAACACGCCTCCTGACGTAATCTTCACCATGCCCGTCAACAACAAGGCGAAAGACATTCTCACGATCGCGGAAAATGTTCTCAGCGCCAAGCTTGCCGTGGCCAAACGCGACTACACTGGCGCCATCGCACAGCTTCGTCACGCCGTCGCTTTGCAGGATTCGTTGAATTATGGAGAGCCACCAGATTGGTTTTTCCCCGTTCGTGAAGCCTTGGGCGGAGTTCTGCTGATCAGCGGAAATGCGAATGAAGCGGAAAAGGTCTTTCGGGAAGACCTGGGCCACAATCCGCGCAACCCACGTTCGCTGTTTGGACTGCGGGAGGCGCTTAAAGCGCAGAATCGCGCCTACGATGCCCAGTTCGTGGACAAGCAGTTCCAGTCGTCGTGGAAAAGTGATGGTGTGAAATTGCGGGTGGAAGACCTCACGTAGCACGCTTTTCTGTACAAAAACAAGGATTTACTGGCGAAGCAGGGCGCTCATAAAATACTTTGATAGGCCCCATCATGTCTTTTAATTGGCAGGGAAGTGGCGGCCAAGATATCCTAACGCTTTGCAGATAGCTCGCTGAACCAGCCGTTCGTTGCTCTTAAATTTAATCCGTCTTGAAGGAGATTCATGTCCACCGAACTGCGAAATTTTCTGGCCTTGTCGTATGACGAGTTGGAAGAATTGAACCTGCAAGCGAAAGGGCAGCGTATGAACCGCGTTGCCGTCCACAAGATCCAGGAAGAGCGTCTTAAATACCTGACCGACGAGAAACGCATCAAGGCGGTCACCGTGCTTTTCAGCGATCTGGAAGGCCGCCTGCACATGCTGGACTATGACAAGAAGTTTCTCGTCAAGAGCTGGGACAATCTCACTTTTGACGGTTCTTCGATCCGCGGCTTTACCGCGCAACGGGAAAGCGATCTTCGGCTGGGCATGGACTGGACGTCATTCTACTGGGCCCCGGCGGATGTGTTCGGCTCCGGCAAAGTGCTGGTCTTTGGCGATGTCATCGATAAAGGCGGCTCGCCTTATAGCGCCGACATTCGCGGGAACCTCAAGGTTTTTGCCGAGCAGATGCACAAACAGGAAGGCTACACGCTGAACGCAGCCAATGAAATTGAGGGCTTCCTCTTTCAAGGCGAAGACGCGGAACGCCGGTATCACCAGACGGGTAAATTTGATTACGTGAACACGGGCGGCTATTACCACTCGCTGCCGGGCGATCCGTTGCGAACGTTCATCGACACCACGGCGGAAGTGCAGCGCGCCATGGGCTTTCAGAATGAGAAAGACCATCCGGAAGTCGCGCCTTCGCAATTCGAAATCAACTACAGCTATGGCGAGGTTGTGGCCGCCGCCGATCAAATACAGATTTATAAACTGATCTGCCGCCAGGTAGCCACCAGAATGGGGTTCACCGCCAGTTTCATGCCCAAGCCTGTTGTGGGCGTGAATGGAAACGGCATGCACACGAATGTTTCCATCAGCAAGGGCGGCAAGAACCTGTTCTGGGATTCCAGGGGCGAAGAAAAGCTCAGCAAAATGGGATGGGCCTTTATTGACCGCATCCTGACTCACGCCAATGACATCTGCCTGATGCTGAATGCCAGCGTAAATGCCTATCGGCGGCTTGACCCGCATTTTGAGGCGCCGAACCAGATCAAGGCCTCGCCTACGGACCGCGGTTCCATGGTGCGCGTTCCCATCGGCAATGAAAAGAGCATGCGTGTGGAAGTGCGGTCGGTCGCTCCGGATGCGAACCCTTACATGGTCATGTACTCGATCTTCAAAACGGGCATCGAAGGCGAGACAGCCAACATCAAGAACCTGCGTCAAGCCGAGCGCTACCTGCCGGACAACATCTATAAAGCGCTGGAAGATTTTCGCAAAGCCAGCTGGACCACCAAGCTTCTGGGTAAGGACGTGAAGGCCCGCTACGCCGACTTGAAGCAGGCTTCCGCCGACCGCTGTCCGCGTCTGCTGGGGACATTTGTGAAAGCGCCGGAGGTGCAGTACCACCACGACGTTTACAACCAGTTCCTGTGGAATTTGTTTTAGAGAAGACCGGGATGTCTTTTATCTTTTTTCTCGAGAGCGCATGCAATGGAAATCACGAATTTGTCCGCAGAGCCTCTCGGGAAACTCCATTCTTGGCTCCCTCATGATCTTCGGGCTGAGCAGGTTATTTTTCTTCCAGACGCCTGCCCGGGAAAGTCTCCGCTTCCCACTGGTACTGTCGTCCTGACTCGACAGGCGGACTGGCGCAAGTTTGCCGTGTCAGATTGTGGATGCGGGATGAGGCTCGTTCGGTCCTCCGTACATCCAAAAGATCTTGATAGAGCGCGATGGGACAAAGTGGCTGACTCCCTCCGGGCCAGCAAAGGGGGCCTGGGCGACTTAGGAGGCGGAAACCATTTCCTGGATGCGATAGTCCCATACGAAGACGGACCGCTGCATTTCCTGATTCATACCGGGTCGCGGAACGAGTCAGGGCACGTAGATGGTCTAATTGACCAACCCAGCAAGTTTGACCAGGAGTTCGAACGTGTCGTGAATTGGGCGGCGGACAACCGTGCTGCGGTCAACGAGAAGCTTGATCTGGCTTTTGGAGCAACGGAAGTGCTTCTCGACCTACCGCACAATACCTTTGAACAACTGGATGATGGCGGAGTAATCATTCGAAAAGGCTCTGTTCGACTGCCTCCTGGTGCTCTCTCCGTGCTTCCATCGCACATGTCGGGAGATGTTGTTCTAGTCAGGTCTAAGAGGAAGGTGCTGGAGATTCTGAGTTCAATGAGCCACGGAACAGGGCGGGCGATGTCGCGAAGCGACTGTAAGCCACTCGCCGATGCCTATGACTTCACAGGTTTGCGCAGATCGGTCCTGATTCCGTCGGGAGTCGAAGATGCTTCGCTACGCACGGACGGGCCGTTCGCCTATCGCGATTTGGACGAGTGCATGATGCTGATCCAGGACTACGTGGATGTGGTTACGAGGTTCGGGGTTGTCGGGTACATGGGGCATCTGTAATAGGCCGTTGTTGTTGCAAGTAGCCAATGCGCCAGTGTGCCGGCTTGTAGGGAATTTTCGCTCACTCCCCGTAGCTTATCTCGAAGCTCTTGGCACATAGGTAACTACCTCCGCCGCTTCACATGGACGTACACTGTTTGGAGTTCCACGGAGATTCAGCCATGAGGAAGTGGATTTTGCATGTTTCGCTGGCGGCAGCATTGCTCTCGACCTGGTGCCTGGCGCAATCGACGCTCGACGATCTGAGAAAAAAGTTAGAGGGTGCCGCACAATCGGCCAATGGCAATCGCGGACCCAGTTCTGACCGGATCGTGGCTGGTCTCAAAGAAGCCCTGACCGTGAGCACGCGCAACGCGGTCGCATCCACGGGCCGGCCTGACGGGTTTTTCAAGAATGAAGCTATCAAAATCCCGTTGCCGGACAGGCTGCGCACCGTGGGCAAAGGAATGCGGTTGATGGGCATGGGCCAGCAGGTGGATGCGCTGGAAGTGGGAATGAACCGGGCCGCGGAGCAGGCCGCACCCGCGGCAAAACAGATCTTCATCAATGCTGTAACCAAAATGACTATCGCGGACGCGCGCAAAATTCTTTCCGGCAACGATACGGCCGCGACAGAGTATTTCAAGCGGCAAAGCTCCGCTGAACTGACCACGGCATTTGCGCCTGTTGTTCACCGGTCGATGGAGAACGTGGGCGTGATCAAGCAGTACAACCAGGTGATGCAAAATCCTATGGCTGGGCGAGTAGCGGACAGCCAGAACTTCAATTTGGACAGATACGTGGTCGGGAAGACCCTGGACGGTCTGTTTTATGTAATGGGAGAAGAAGAAAAAAAGATCCGCAAAGACCCGGCGGCGCAGACAACCGCGTTGCTGAAAGAGATATTTGGCAAACGATAGGGCAAGACTTGGCTTGTGAAACGCTGCCGCCGGCTATTTACACGCAGACGTGATATTTACAGTGGCCGTGAATTTGATTTCCTTGCCGTCGTAATGGCCCGCAATGGCGCGCAGGATCTCGGCGTCAATCTGCTCCCGCCGATGGTCTGGAATTGCTTGCAGCAACGCGGCAAACGGGACGGTCACTTCCTGAAAATACTGCCAGACTTCTTCCGGCGGGCCCGGCCACGTCCAGGGTACCGTGAGAAAATTTTCTTTGATCTTGACAAAGCCCGCGTCGCGCAAAAGCTGGTCAAGCACGCCCGGACGCCCAAAGGCAAACATCTTGCGCCCTGAATCAGGAATGCTTGCGCCGGGAAGCAGAGGCAGCAAAGTACCCAGCGTGGTTTGAAAGTAGGGCTGCTCCATAGGCCCCCAGACAAGCAGCGTTGCTCTTCCACCGGGCCGTAACACACGCCGTATCTCGCCCAATGCTCGCGGCAAGTCGGCAAAAAACATTATGCCCAGTCGGGACGTGACGCGGTCAAAACGGTTGTCAGGAAAAGGCAGGTTGTGAGCGTCAGCCGATTGAAATTTCACATTATGCAAACCACGTTGTGCCGCCCGTTCTTCGGCGATCTTGAGCGGCTCCGGTGAGATGTCCACACCCATGACGTCGCCGTTTCCTTCGAGCAGAGTAGCCAACGAGATGGCAGGTTCGCCGCTGCCGCAGGCCACATCCAGAATATTCATGCCGGGTGAGACGTGTGCGGCTTCAACGATGGCCCGGGTCATGTCGCGTCCCATGGAAGCGGATTGTTTGCGCCATTTCTGGCTGGCATGAGCGCGGCTGAGGCTGTTCCAATCCGGATTGTCTGCGGAATTGACCATCTCCAAATATTATCCATGAGCCGGCACGTCCGGCGACGATCAGAATGAGAGATTCCTCACGTCAAAACTCAACCATCGACTGCGTTTGTCGGTCATAATGGTCTATTAGCGGCGTGGTCCTTACAACCCGCGGCGTGCTAGTAAGCACCCAATAGAAAATGGACTGCTCACCACTGAATGTGACGACCATCACGTTTCAGGGCGCAACAGCCGGCGTAAACTAAAACTAAATAAGCAAGGAGGGCGTTATGAAAGCTGAAAATTTAGCGAGCGCAGGAGAACAGATACGAACCAACGTTGCAGAAATCGCGGAGAAGGCCAGAGATCTTTCCTCCAAAGTGAAAGAGAGTCTGGACGACACATACCATGATCTGGGACGCAGTGTCCGGCGCGCCAGGGCCGTAGCAGAGGACAGGATTGAAGATGTCCGCCATCAGGTCAAAGCCCGTCCGCTTGCGGCTGTAACCACGGTTGCGGCAGGAGCGTTTGTGGTCGGCATGTTGACCGGCTGGCTCATCGGTAGGAACCGCGAGTCCTAGAACGCAACGAAACGCAGAACCGCGGACTTTAGGGCGCTGACCTGCTGATCTAGCTAAGGACGCAGAGGGCCCCGACGTTAGGGAAAGCACTGATGGGGCGAGCCTTGCCTCATAAAAGCTCTTCCTTGGCCCCGATCGCTCCCCGTTCACAGCGCGTATCTTGAGTCCCTGGCAGCAACTCAGGGATTTGTGTGTCCTAAAAAATCCGGATTCCCACCTTTTAGTCTGGAGATTTGATTGTCGTCTGCCCAGAAGCTACGCTATGTTCCAGTTGGGCCGGCTATCTACGTTGCAGGCAAGCTAACAAAGCTGGTTGTACATCTACAGGTTCCACTGTTCCGTCTTTAAAAAAACGGATTGCATACGCCCCATCAACCTTACAATCTTTGGTCAAAAAAGCCCTGATTTAGAAGACTTAAGGAAATCTTTGTTACAGATGTAATGTGTTGTATGAATATTTCTTAATATAGAGTAGATGTAATTGGAAGAACGACAGGCCTGTTATTCCTCTCCTCCCCTGATAACTGTGCAAGATCCCATGGTCTGCTCGATGTTTGGCTCGAAACAAGAAGGAGAAGTATTCTCATGCGCAACACAACCGTCAGGCCAGCAGCAGATGCGGCAGCTAGTTTATTGAAGACCGCCGCAAAGTTCCGGCCAGTCACACTCCCACGATGGACTGGGAGCCGTTGGGGATGGTGGAGAGCGGTCATTCTCATCGCTGGCTTGAGCTGCACTTTTGCGGCAGCGACACAAGGCGTTGTTCTGGTTGGGGCCGGATCCAGTGTCCCTCTTCCACTCTTCCGCAAATGGGCCGACCTGTATAACCAAAGCAACAAGACGGTCCAGTTGCAGTACTTACCCATGGGTACCACGGAGGGAATCAAACAAATCTCCAACGGCACCAGCGACTTCGGCGCCGGTGAAACGCCGCTCACCGCCGAAGAACGCCGGGACGGGAACTTGACCGATCTGCCGATGGTATTAATCGGAATCGTTCCCATTTACAATTTACCGGGAGTTCCCCAGCTTCGGCTTTCGGGTGAGGTGCTGGCTGAGATATATCTTGGCCGCGTAAAGAATTGGGATGATCCTGCGATCGCGAAACTCAATCCGGGCGTTGCATTTCCTAAAACGTCCATCAGGGTGATCTATCGTCCCGCAGGTAAGGGCAGTAACTACGTGTTTACAGATTTTCTTTCGAAAACCAGCACGAGGTTTCACGATCAGATCGGACGCAGTCCTTCTCCTAAGTGGCCCGTCGGGGAGTCGGCGGAGCGCAGCTCAGATATAGCGGACAGGGTCAAGAACAATCCTGGCGCGCTCGGGTACGTTGAACTCCAATATGCCGACGACAACAACATTACGTACGCCAGCGTGTTGAATCCGGCGGGAAAGTTTGTGAAGGCCACAGCGCGATCGATCACGGCGGCCTGTGTTGCAGCAGAAGCTCCAGGATGGGACAAGCTTACAGCTTCATTGACGAATGCCACAGGGGCCGACTCCTATCCGATTGCCAGTTTTTCGTGGCTGTATGTGCGTCCCAGCACAAAAGGTCAGGAACGAACGGCGGCCCTGGTTGAGTTTCTCAACTGGGCCTATTCGGACGGACAGAACGCTGCCATCCAACTGGGCTACTCTGAGTTGCCTAAACCGCTTGTGGGCAAAGTGAAGGCAAAGATCAGCACGCTGCGGTAGGTGAGCCAGGCGTCAGTGGTGGCCAAGGACCGGGTGCGGCACATAAACAGATTCGACCGCGGAGATTTCCTGCTGTGTGAGCTTCAGTCCCAAAGCAGCCACCGCGTCCGCGAGATGATGTGGTTTTGAAGCGCCGATGATAGGAGCGGTAACTTCAGGTTTGTGCAGCAGCCATGCCAACGCCACTTGTGCCGGAGGCACGCCGCGGTCTTTTGCCACTTGCTCCACGCAGTCCACCACACGGTTGTCGGCTTCCTGCGTGTACAGCTTGTGAGCATAGTCGTCGAGTTGTGAACGTTGCGTTCCCGCCTTGCGGTTTCCTGCGAGCAGGCCGCGGGCCAGCGGGCTCCAGGGCAGCAGTCCAACGCCTTCAGCGCGGCACAAAGGCGCCATCTCGCGTTCTTCCTCACGATAAACCAGGTTGTAGTGGTTCTGCATGGTGGCGAAGCGAGTGAACCCCAGACGGTCCGCGGTGGCGAGCATGTGTGCGAACTGCCAGGCGTACATGGACGATGCGCCGATGTAACGCGCTTTGCCGGCCTTGATTACGTCATGCAACGCCTCAAGCGTCTCTTCGATGGGCGTTTCATAGTCGAAACGATGGATCTGGTAGAGGTCGACGTAATCCGTGCCCAGACGGCGCAGACTGTCGTCGATGGCATGCATGATGTGCTTGCGCGAAAGGCCTTTGTGGTTGGGCGCATCGCTCATGGGAAAGAAAACTTTGGTGGCGATGACCACCTGGTCGCGCGATGGGCCAAAGTCCTTGAGCGCGCGGCCTACGATCTGCTCACTCACGCCCAGGGAGTACATGTCCGCGGTGTCAAAAAAATTAATGCCCAGTTCCAATGCCTGCTTGATTAATGGCCGGCCGGCGTCTTCTTCCAGTACCCATTCGCGCCAGCCTTTGGAGCCGTAGGTCATGCATCCCAGGCAGATGCGGGAAACTTTGAGGCCGGTAGAACCCAGATTGACATAGTTCATTCGTCTATTCCTCAGCACTTTTTTCACAACACTTTACAAGAGGTTCATGGGCAGTCATGACGGGCGGAGCCGACGCGTTGCGCAGTTAATCCACTTCCACTTTCTCGAATCCCAGTCCCAGGAGCAGGCTGGTCACGGTGGTTCGTGCGTTCTGGCGTGCGGTATTCATGATTCCGCCCACCACTGCCTCCTGAAGTAACTGCCGCTCCGCCTCCTGGCGGACCTGCGTTTCCAGGTTGGGATCAACACGCACCAGGATTCCGGTATCGCGCGAGTACACGCGCGTTCGCGCGTTGTCCACACGGGTCATCAGCACTTGAGGGTTGGGCAGGTGCACCTGCACGGCCTTGCCCTGGATCTTTATATCTCCGCTTCGCAGGCGGGCAAAGTCGATACCTGCCACCACTTGTCCGTGGACGAGCATGAGCAGCCGATCGCCGGACAGAAAGTCGGGTAGCAGCGGGTTGTCCTTCTCTCCGGTAACGATCTTGTCCATGTTGTAGACCACCGTTTCCAGACGCTGCAGGCTTTGAATGCGCTCCACTACGCTGCCTTCGCTGGCGATGCGCGTGTTCCGCCCGCTAAGGACTGCCCACAACTCTGCCAGCGGCCCTGACTTGACCCGCGCCGACAGCAAAGTAAACAGTAAGGCGATGATTAAGCCAAGCAGCAATCCGGCCAGAAGGCCCGAACGTCGAGGTTTCGAAGCAGGTTGGGACGAAGTCTCAGCCATGGTCACCTATTGTAAGTGGAGAACTACAACGACGCAGCAAAGTATCTTGCCGTGGGCCTGGAATGGTTCTGCCTTCATCGTTTGAGGGATCTGGGCAGGCTCATTTCACAAGCTGCTCATCGATAGGCAATGATGAACATGCGGCGGTACGGAAACAACACTTTACCCTGGTCGTTGGCGCGATATGTTTCCTGAAAACCTTCCAGGCACAACTCTTCAAATAATTGACGCTGCTCTTTGTCATGCAAGCGGTCCAGGTACGGACGCATGGCGGTGCTGTGGACCCATTCGAAGATGGCTCTTGGGCCGTCCATTACATGCAGGTATTCGGTTTCCCAAATGTCCACGCGACTGGCGTTTTTGCGCAGCACGTCGTAATAGAAAGCCGCAGGCTGGACAGCGATGGCCGCCGACGCCCCCGCCAATGCCTTCAGCCACCGCGGATCACCGCTCTCCGCCACCTGCTGCAGCACGGTGTGCGACGGAGACTGAAAGTTGTTGGGCATCTGCACGGCCAGCGCGCCACCGGGAGCCACGGCCCCAAACAGCGCGCGAAATAAAGTGGCATGGCCAGGCACCCAGTGCAACGCCGCATTGGAGAAGACGAGATCGAGCGCAGGCTCCGGCTTCCAGCCTTCAATGTCAGAAAGCACCCATTGCCAGCCGGGATAGGTGGAGCGTGCCTGATCCAGCATCTCCGGAGAGTTATCCACGCCGGTGATGTCGGCTTCAGGCCAGCGCCGGTGCAGTTGTTCGGTGCTGTTGCCGGGGCCGCATCCCAGATCAACAATGCGCGCAGGGTGGTCAAGCCTGATTTGTGCGATCAGGTCCGCCGCAGGGCGCGCGCGTTCGCTGGCGTACTTAAGATATTGATTGGGGTCCCAGCCGGGCATCAGAGTATGACTTTAATTGCGAGAGCAGTCGGGAATCAAGGGCACAGGGGTGTATAAACGGGTTTGGAGGCCAGCCGATGTCACTTACCAGCGAAATCATGAACCCATCGTTCCTGCTCCGAGGTATCAGGAACCTTGCATCCGCGAGATTCGCTGATTGCGACAAATGCAGCTTCCGCTGTCCAACCCAGTTGAGCTAGCACTAAAGCCGCCATCATCGACGAACGGCCGATGCCCGCTCGGCAGTGGAAACCGACCCCTTTGCCTGCTCTTACTTCTTCAGACAGCACATTCAACATAGCAGGTATTTTGTTTTTGTCGGGCAGGGACCGGTCCTCGATAGGGAAATTGAAGAATTGAATTCCGCGCTCTTTGCAGAACCTCTCTTCTTCCGCCAACCCAAGCTCTGCGGTCTCATCCGTTGTAAGCATTGAGACAAGAGTATTGATGCCCGCGTGGGACAATCCTTCAATCTCTTCGGCCAGCCAGTCATGTCCACGCGGACGGGCCACGATGGCAAGTCGAAGAGGATGCGCTGCTGCGATCCAGTATTTTGTGGCATTTTCGCTAAGTGGTAAAGGCCTTACACCGAAACCGTTCCTTTGGCCTTATGCTCCTCAATGGCCGTTAGCATGGCCTCGTCTTCAGCAAACTTGAACCACGAAATACCGCGGTCCTTCGCGATCTGCTCTTCAGCGCGGCCCAGGAATTCGAGGTCACCCTTGCTGACCACGCGCAGCCCTTTGCGTTCCAGATGCTGTTGCAGCGAAGGGACGTTGCTGTCCGCGGCGCTTTCCAGATGCTTCAGGACGTGCACCGCGCCAACCTCGGCATCATGCCGCGCGATGCCCACCAGACCGTCACTGGCTTTGCGCGCCCACCCTACGGCATACATTCCTGGCATCGGTTTGCCGTTCTGGGGATCAAAGAGCTCATACGCGGCGCGCTCCGGGTCCGCCTGATCGGGGTTGGTGACGTACGCGTCGCGGTGGTAGGGAAGACCGACGGCGGGATCGGCAACATCGCCGATAGCGAAGATCATGGTGTCGACATCAAGTTCAGCGGTCTTGTCGGTGGCTTTGCAGGCGATGCTGCCATCGCGCTCCGCCAGAATGTTTTCCGTGACGGTGAGACGGTCAATGCGTCCGGAGGCATCGGCGTGGATTGCCTGGGGCGAACATAAAAAGCGGAAGCGCACGCATCCCTGACCCGTAGCCGGCGGCTCCGCGGGCTTGGCAAGAACCGGGAAGGTATCTTCCGCAAGCTTGCTGATGTCCTGCCCTACGGCCGTGAGCTGCGGCTGTATACGTTGCAACTCGGAGTCAAAGGCCGCGCGGTCAAGAAACTTTTCGATATAGTTGAATTCTTTTTTATCGAACTTGGCTTCGAACGGTCCGCGGCGCGCCACCACCACCACCTCTTCGGTGGTCTTCTTGGGATCATCGATCAGGAGCCAGTGGACGATATCCACCATCACGTTTCCCATGCCCACCACGGCGACCCGTTTGCCGCACGAAAAATCCTGTGACGTGTAAGGCGGCAGCAGGTTGTAGTTGTAAACGAAATCCTTCGCCGGATACACGCCCTTCGCGCTTTCGCCCGGCAGGCCCAGTTTCTTGGTCCCCTGCGCGCCCACGGCAAAGACGATGGACGAAGGTGAGAACGCCTGTAACTCAGGAATCGTAATCTGCGACTGGCTGCTGACGGAGACGTGCCCGTAATAATGCACGTTGGGCAAGCTGAGGACCTTGGCAAACTGCTTGCGCAAGCCGATCTTCATCTTGTCTTTGGTGGGATAGATGCCGTACTCGGCCAGGCCACCCGGTTTAATGTCTCGATTCAAGATGATGACCTGGTGTCCGCCCTGGGCGATTTTTTGTGCGGCAAACATGCCCGCTGGGCCTGCGCCAATCACGAATACAGTTTTCACGTGGCCTTGCCTCCGAGTTTTTTTTACCGCAGGGAATGCCGAGAACAGAGCGCCGCAATCAATTCAGAAAGGTTGAGCCTCAATCGGCTGTATACCCCAGCGGCACCCTTATCAATCTGCGGAGAGAATCGTCTTCCTCTATTATCTCCTACTGCTCAACGTATGTCCTCAAGATTAGCTTTTCAACGGCGCCGCCGGCTGGTCTGCCGCTCTCACACTGGTTACGGAAGATGCGAGGATCCGCAGCCGCGGTTCGCGTTCCATGGCGTCGAGCAGTTCGCGCGTGATGCGGTCATCGATTTCCGCGGCGTTGCCCAGTTCCACGGGATAGCGAATGGCAACTTCAATTCCCGCAGCCGATAGACGTACATGCGTCGCGGGGGCAAAAGAGGCCGCTGCGACTGAAGACAAGGCTTTCTCCATTCCCCGGCGTTGCTTTTCCAGTTTTTCCTCATGCTCGCCCAGTACTTTGTTTGCCGCTTCAAGCATGCGCTCTTCTACCTGACGATAATCGCTCTCCAGGCCAAGAGTGAGCGTGATTTCATGCCACAGGAAATTGGTCCCCGGAATCTGCTTGAACATGCCGGCATTCGCCTGGAAGACCACCCCATTGGAAAATGCGACGACGCGTCCCGTAGGCCGCGATCCAGGACCGCTGCTAACTTCCATCAGGTGCAGGCGCACCAGGCCGATATCGACGACCTCGCCGGTGACTCCGGCGATTTGTACGCGGTCACCCACGCGGACACCATACTTGCCGATAAGGAAGAAATAGCCGGCTATCGAGAGGATCACGTTCTGCAGTGACACAGCAACGCCGGCGGTGAGCAGCCCGGCAAAAGTAGTGAGCGCGCCAAGTTCGCTGGCAAAGGCCGTGACCACGATGACGGCAATCACGCACCACGTTACGAACCGGCGAATCAAAAGAAACTGGTAGCGGCGACGCACGTCCGTGATGTAGCGGAATGTGGCCCGGCGCCAGACTTCCGAAATGCCCAGGACCAGAAACAAAGCCGCGACCAGCACGCCCAGACGCAGCAGGAGGTCCCGGAGTTCCGTGTGGTATTCGCCGGCAATTGCTTCACGCCAGTTTGCAGAATTGCGCTTGTACACGTCCAGCAGAATAGATTGCTTGCCCAAGGGAAGGATGCCCGCGGAGATATGTTTGAACTGTGCCGTGAGTCCGTCCAGTTCCTTTCTCTGCTGCGCCAGCACCTTGATGTCCTGCGAATCGGGCTGCGCGGCAAGATCGTCACCCGTTTTCATGAGCTCTCGTACTTTGGCTACCATCGGCGCGCGGGCGGCTTTCGCGGCTTGGGCCAGGGAGTCGGTCTGTTGCAGGTTGTCGTCAAGAACGCGGAGCTTGCGGCGAAGTGAAAATAAATCGGTGGCCAGAGCAAGGATGCCCGTCGGTGTCTTATGGTCCTTGGCGGAGGCCGCCATCGCCGATGCTCCGGCAGCATTTCCGCTGGGCTGGCCCGCGTCTGGGTTATTGTTTTCCGCCGCTAACGCCGGCACAGTCCGCGCCATTTCTTCAATCTGGGCCGACAGGCCCAGTTGGCCCTGGTTGCCGGCGGTCGTCCCGTGGGCAAACCCCAGCATCGTGTGCAGGATGTCTTTGCGTGCCTGAAAGAGCTCCAGTTCCCCCTCAGTCTCTGAGATCGTGGCTTGTAGCGTAGCGCGTTTCTTTCCCGTTGCGCCCGCCAGTTGCTGATGAAATCCTTCCAGCTCTTTTTGCAGAGCTTTTACTTGTTGGTCGGCCTTGGCTGCGGAGGCTGTAAGCCCCTGAAAGGACGAAGTCCCCGAAGGCGGCGCGCTCGACGACGAAGTGCCTGAAGCCGTTCCGCCGGTGCTCTGGTTAGGCGCGGCCAGCAACTGGGCTTGCGCCCGGGCAAAATCGAAGGAAAGTCTCACGGCCTGATCGGCGATGTGGCGATTGTCATTCAGGAAGAGCACGTCACTTGGTTCATTGACAAGCTGCTGCTGCATTTGCAACTGACCGTACCATACGAGGGTCTGATTCAGAAACGGGATGATGTCTTCCCCATTCCCGGGCGGAGTATTCGACGCTGTCTGGGCCATGCCGGCCGACAATGCCAGAATGAGGACCACGGTGGTGAAAAGAAAAAAACTTTTGATTCCGTTGCTTCCTGCTTGATGCATCAGACCAACCTCGTCAAACTGTATTGAAGCACGCAGCTCCTTTTCCTTCAACTCGCCGCCATCTGGCTTATTCGATAGCGATGCCACCCGTTTGCGGCAAACGGGTGGCTCCGCGTGCCTATTCTTTGCCGCCTCGTTCCGCGATCAAACGCATCGCGGGCTCGCTCACGAACACCTTTTTGTGAAATTGCCGGCCCCATGACAGCGGTGTGACATCGCGATACTCATGCATGGTGTCCGGACCATAGCCAGGGTGCAGTTGTTTGCGAAGTGAGGCGCGCACGTTCGGATCGGCCCCGCGATCCAGCAACAGCTGCGTGAAGGGCGCCTCCTTTGGCAGGTCTTTGTAATTCATCCAGAAATTCGGCTGTGACACCACGGTCGCAAAGAGCGGGGTGTGACCGCCGAAACCGTCCGCGTCAACGGCGGCCCTGGTGTTAACGTCCATTCCACGATCCAGCAACCAGAGCGCGATCTCCATCTCGGCGTAGTCGATACACATATGAAGCAAGGTCGTTCCAGCCAGCGGCGTCCCATGCGTCGCCTGTACCTCGTCGTGACAGCCCATATCGGGCGGGTAGATCTCCTGAAACGTAAAGGTTCGGCGCAAGAGCCCTGGATCGCGGCGCAAGTGCTCCTCGAGCAGATCGATGCGGCCACGATGGAGCGCCATGGTTGGCGTGTCCGGTAGCTCGAAACCGTGTGCGACGTACATCTCCAGGATTTGATGTTTGGCTACAGGGCTGCGGCTGTCGGTCTCGAGTACGACATCAACTGCCGCGAGGCGCTTACCATTTTCATCGCGAACTCTGGCGCCGAGTTCGAGCAAGAGCGCCGTTCCCGATGTGCTCAGCGTATACGCGGGCCCACCCAGAGCGTTGTCAGGAGGGCGCGGAGAGCCCAACATTGCGTGGAGCATGCGCGCCGTGTCGATCTTGCTCTGGAGCACGGCGCGATCAAAGGCATAGGTATGGTCCGTTGCGCCTAGTTTGTCGAGCATTTCGATGATCCGATTACGCCCCAGGTTTGCCGCGTAACTCATGGGCGGTCCCCAATTGCTGTTGCGTATTGTGGCATGTTCGTGAAGCAAGTTTGGGTGTTGCAACATTAGCTTGCGGACGGTGTCCACGTCGTCTTGCCAGATGGCGTCGATCACTTTGCAGGCGAGGACGAGACGAGGCCAGCTCGGAGCGGTATAGCTCCGGGCGAGCACAAGTTGCGCATCAGCAAGTTTAGCGTTCGCCGGTTCGATTTGTTCAGGATGATATTTCCTGAATTCTTCCACCGCGGCAGGGTCCCCGCTATAGAGTTGGCGCAGCAGGTCCTTGGCCTGGTGCTTGAGTTGGTCGAGATTGGGGCGGACGGGAAGACGGCGTTCAGGCATTGACGAGCCTCCTTAAAGTATTGCCCGGGGTCCGCTGGCGTCGGGCGAAAAAGGAGGTTCGTGAGAACCAGTCGCTAAATGCTTCAGGTCAGGTGGACTCGGTCCTACCCGCGGACGGGTGGCGGCCTGCACGCCGAGAGTAAGCATATCGTTAGGAATACCGCGGGGTCAAACTAGAAGACGGGCTTGAAAAAGCAGTGCGGATAAGGCGGTGTGCGTTCAGAGCAACGATATTTTCGACAATAAAAAAGGGTGTTCCGATGAACACCCCGTCATAACTATTTCCCTTGATTAAGTTCACGGAGACTTTGCTCCGCGACTGAGCTACTTTTTCTTTTTTTTCTTGGCAGCTTTCTTTTTTGTAGCCATGTTGAGCGCCTCCTTGAAGATTTGATTCCTGTGAGCCCAGTTTCTACTTCATAACCCCACTGATAGTGGCGTTATTCTTCTACACCCAAGATATTGAGGTACTGATGCAGCAATGTCAACAGAAAAATGCGAAAAATTCTCTTTCTGAGACGGGAGCGGAATTTCCAACGGGTTTAATTTTTTCGTGTTTGCTTGTGTTTCCCGATCACATGGCCGATGCAAGTGCGTTTCGCAGACGGGACGATTGAACGCGCCTCGCCTGCGGTGCGAGAGAAACGCAAAAACTGCTGTGATGATCGCGGCGAAATTTTGCACGAGTTGAGTCGCGCTGCTATCGCTGTTGGCTGACCCAGCGCAGGATTTCTTTTTGCACTTCCGGATCGGAGCCGAAGCCTTTGCACCAGTGCACGTCGGGCTCGCGGCGAAACCACGTCATTTGCCGCTTGGCATAATTTCGATGGCCCTGCTGTACCGCGGCAATGGCTTCGTCCAGCGCAAGCTCACCGCGCAGATGCTGGGCCGCCTGTTTGTAGCCGAGAGAGCGGAGTGGAAACACGTCCGGGCCATAACGTTGCAATAAAGCTTGCGTCTCCTCAGTCAGGCCGCGGGAAAACATCTCACGGGCCCGCGTATTGATGCGCTGGTAGAGCGCTTCACGCTCTGGATTCAACCCGCAGCGGACGATGCGGTAGCCGCAAAGAGGATTGCGCCCCTGCTGCCACATCTCGGTCATGGGTTTGCGTGAAGCCACGCAGATCTCCAGCGCGCGAATCAGTTTAGGAACGTCATTGGCGTGGATCAACCGCGCCGCTGCCGGATCGAGCCGGCGCAACAGCTTGTGCAGATATTCCGGGCCCCGTTCCGCGGCACGCTCGCCCAGGCGAGTGCGCAACTCGTTTGATCGTGGCGGTCCCGCGAACAGCCCTTCCAGCAGCGCGCGCAGGTAGAGTCCCGTGCCGCCAACAACAATAGGCAGATGTCCGCGCGCCCTGATCTCATGGATGGCTTGCCTGGCTGCGCGAGAATAATCGCCGGCGGTTACCGTTTCGTTGGGTGCAGCGATGTCAATCAGATGGTGAGGGACACGTTGTCGTTCTTCGGGAGATGGCTTGGCCGTGCCGATCTCAAGTTCGCGATACACGGCCACGGAGTCGCAACTTACGATCTCACCTTGCAGTTGCTCCGCCAAATACAGGGAAAGCGATGTCTTGCCACTGGCCGTAGGACCAAGGACCGTCAGAAGCAAAGGCTCGGTCATGCTCCGCTCCAGAAACGGCGCAGCAGAACAATGACTAGAATCAGCAGGGCAATCATGGCCAGGCCAATCGCCTGCTGGCGTCGGGCATCCATAAGCAGCCATTGTAGCGGCATGCTGCGCGGATGGGTCCGGGATTGATGGGTGCATGGTTTTTAAAATGCTAAACTTCTGTACGATAGAAACCTGCACCGTCCATGTCTTCCGTTTTGAAATACAAGTTCGATGATTTTGAGGCCGACCTCAGGGCCGCGGAACTGCTGCGCAACGGCACGCGCGTTAAGTTGCAATTGCAGCCATTCCAGGTGCTGGTGGCGTTGCTGGAGCGTCCCAAAGAAGTGGTTGTGCGCGAGGAATTGCGGCAGCGCCTTTGGCCGGAAGACACCTTCGTCGATTTCGACCACGGTCTGAACACCGCGATGGTCAAGCTGCGCGACGTGCTTGGTGATTCCGCCAGCAAACCAAAATATATTGAGACCATCGCCAAGCGGGGGTACCGCTTCTTGGGTGAGGTCAAGCCGGTCCTGGACCAGACGACATCGGTTCCGGTTCCGGCTGCGGTCCAGGAACAACCGACCAGAATTCCAGAAGAAACCAAACAAGCGGGTGCGAACCTTCCGGTTGAAACTGGCCTGCCGCGCGCCAGTCGCGGGACGGCACGGTTGCTCTTTGTCCTTGCCCAAGTCATGTACCTGATCTTTTATCTTTCTGCGCTGTTCCGTTGGGAAAGCCTTGCTCAGTCCGCGGACATGGCGTGGCGGAGCGCGGGAACGGTTGCTTTTGTGGTCTATCTGGTATCGGCGCTGGTGGGGCTGGCCGTACGCCTGTACCTGATTTCAGCTACCGCAATGGATTATCACCTTCTGGGGAAGAAGTATCGCATTCTGCTGCCGGGTTTATTTCTGCTGGACATGATCTGGGCGCTGGCGCCGTTTCTTCTTGCCGATCGCATCGGATTGGGCTTTGCGCTGGGCGCGACGGCTGCTCTCATCTACATGCCATTCGCGCAAAGAATTCTGGTCAAGATGATTGACCGCAGACCCTGACGCCGATTTCAAAAGCTATTCGAAATCGTTTTTGTCCGGGTTGTAGTAGAAGCGCGCGCGGAGCAGCACATACTCACCGGCATAGGTAGAGGGAAGAGGGTTAAAGGGAATCGCGCCGGTAATGGCGCCCCAGGCGGCGCGATCAAGAGCAACGTCTCCGGAACTCTGGATCAATTTCATCCCTATGACCCGGCCATCCTTTGTGATGGCAAACTCGATCACCAGCGTGCCCTTCTTCATCATCGGTGGCAACGCCGATTCAGGAATCAGCGGGTCCCAGTGGTTCTGTACGGTGACCTTCAAACGCTGCATGTAAGGGCCAAAGTCCACACCCATTGTGTCGCTCAGGATTTCAAGACCGCCCCGCGTGTCCACCTTGGGTCGTAGGCCTCCGTATTCGCCCCCTCGGCCAAACGTGACGCCGGAAGTGCCTGGCTGGCCGCTGCTGGCCACAGAATGAATTGCCTGGTTGACAGCGGAGCCCGGTGAGCCAAGGTCAAAAGGCGATTTACTGGTAGTGCTCGGCACCGGCGCTTGCAACTTGGCCGACTGAGTAGGCGGTGGCTGCGGTGCAACGGGTTCGACACCCTGCGTGGTTGCTGGATGTTCCTGCATTGCCTGTTGAACCGGAGCTGGTGGCGGCGCTGCTGGAGGGGCCGGCAGCCCTGGGGCACGCGCATCAAGCAGTTTGCGTAATGCGTCCTTGTTCGGCGCCGGAGTCCGCGATTGCGCTACGCGGTTCATATCGGAGACTATGTTCGTCTTGGGCGGTTTTACTTTGAGCTGGTCCGGCGGCAAGGACAGGAAGGTTTGCTGGTCCTTGAGTGGGACCAGAACAATGCTCCTATTCAACCACTTGGGGGACAGGACGAGCGCCACTATGATCACGGCGTGGACGATCAGCGAGATCCAGGCTGCTTCCCGTCGCCGATAGGACGAGACATCGTCCTGCAACTCGGCGTTGAGCAGAAGTAGGTGCAACTCCGCGTCAGTATTTGCGGGAGCAACTTCTTTGGATTCGCGAGCTCGATCTTCCATTACCGGAATAAAACACCGCCCAAGCCTGCCAGCAGGTCCTGTCCTCTTAAATTATTCACTATTCTCTCATTAGAACGCTCGATGTGAGAGATCCTTGCGCTCTCCAACCACCAAAAAAAGGACCCAATCTAGTGGAAACACTTGAGTTAGCAGGGGCGAACTTCCTTCACTTTTCATATTTTACAAAGTCATTACAAAGAATTGAGCTTGGCCCTACGGCTGTGCTCTTCAATGGAGGAGAGAATGTTCAGGGCCGCAGCCAGGGCCCGACGGCCATCTTCCAGCGGCACCACGGGTTTGGTGCGCCGGCGCACCGAATCCAGGAACGACATTAGCTCGGCGCGCAGAGGCTCCTCCGTTTCCACCTTTGGTTTGTTCACTGCAACGCCGGGGATGGGGAAAGCTGAAGGCGAGCCGGCGAATTCGATCAGATGGTCCAGAGAAAACTTCTCTTGCTGGGTGACGCGAATCTGCAGAACGTCCTGCCGGCCGTAATCGATGGAAATGTATTCCCGCGGCTGAAAAAAGCGGAGCTTACGTACGCGCTCTGTGCTGATGCGGCTGGCTGTCAGGTTGGCCACGCAGCCGGACTCAAACTCCATGCGCACGTTGGCAATGTCCACCTTGTCGGTAACCACGGGCAGGCCCACGGCACGCAGGTCTTTGATCGGTGAATTTACAAAGGACAACACCACGTCAATATCGTGGATCATCAAGTCCAGCACCACGTCCACGTCCAGGCTGCGCGGGCTGAATACGCTGAGCCGGTGGACTTCAAAGAACATCGGTCGTGTGATCAGTGGAAGGGTGGCGCGCACTCCGGGATTGAACCGTTCCAGGTGGCCAACCTGCACGATGCGCTGGTTGGCGGTGGCCAGTCCGATTAACTCGTCGGCTTCTTCCAGGGTTGAGGCCAGCGGTTTTTCGATGAGCACATCAATGCCCGCGGCCATTAGCCTGGCGGCCACGCTGCGGTGATGAAGTGTAGGTACCGCAACCGAAGCGGCGTCCACGCGTCCGGTCAGCTCTTCTTCGCTGGCCAGCGCCTTGCATCCAAACTGCCCCGCCACGGACTGGGCCTGGATGGAGTCAGCGTCCACCACGGCCACCAGTTCCACGCCAAGGCCCTGTTTCTGCAGTTCGTGATAGACGCGAGCGTGGTTCTTGCCGAAAGAGCCTACACCAACGACTGCAACCCGAATTGGACTTTCGTCAGTCAACCGTTGATTTTCTCAGAGGTGAAGCAAAGCAGCAAAGGTTATCATTGGGGCCGTAGGGGAAATTTTATGGGACGAGCGTTTGGATTCATATCCTTGATTCTTGTTGTGGCCGTCGGCGCTTACATCTATATGCGGCAGACGCAAAGCGTAATGACCGCGGGAACCACCAGCCCAACGGCAACCATAGACCTGATCGGGGTAAGAAATGATCTGCTCGCGATTGCTCAGGCAGAGCGAAGCCACAGCGCAATCCACGGCGGTTTTGTCTCGATTGCCGAACTAAGGTCGCAAGGCGAACTTGTCATGCAGCGTGACAACCGCGGCCCATACACTTACTCGGCTGAGGTCAGCGACTCCAGCTTCCGAATCGTTGCCACGTACTCAGGCCGGGAAGGCTCGGGGCTGCCCGCGACCATGAGCATCGACCAGAGCATGGAGATCAGCCTGCACTAGGCTGTTAGAAGAGTTTTCAGGAAAACGCCGGGCCGCCCGTCCAGTCGATCTTTTTCACGCTGTCCGTTCTGGCATCCCGCCGGAAGATGATGATCTGGGCCAATCCCGCTAACCGGTGGCGCAGGTTCCTCAGGTCGATCGGTTCCATAATGTAGCCATTCGCGCTGGCTTCATTCTGGGCATCTTGCAGTACGGTTTCCACCTGCGCTTCCGAAGCAACCAAAATTACAAACGAAAGGGGTTCCTCGTGGCTGGTACGGAGCCGTCTGCAGATTTCAAAGCCGCTCATGCCGGGCAGTTCCCAGTCGAGAATACAGATGTCGAAGTGCGTCGCCTGCGACAGTTTGTATGCAGCTTCCCCGTCCGCAGCCGGGGTAACCTGGTAGCCCCATTCTGTTAAACCGCTCTTCAGCAGGGTACGCGAGGCTTCACTCTTTGTGGCTAGAAGCACGGAAATGCATTCCATATATGGTTCATCGGCGGATTGCCGGGGAAATTTAGTGTGGATATCTGATGTTAAGACCGTTCGTCACGCGACATGAGTACTTAAATCTAGCTGCCGGCTGGTTCATAGATCGGAAGAATGCCCGGCAACGATGGAAATCTCCGCGCGGTCCGCAGCGTGAATGATGTTGTCACCGTCAAGGAAGAGGCACTTGCCCGCGTCGACGGCCAGGCAGGTGGCGCCGGCGCGTTCCATGATCTCGATCGTCTTCACGCCGATTACGGGAACGTCAAAGCGCATGTCCTGGTTGGCCTTCGCAACTTTCACGACAGTGAGCTTGCGGCTAAGAGTGCCGGCATCGGCAGGGCCAGAGTCGGCTGAATCGGAAACATGGCCCAGGCTTTTCATGATCTCGCTGGCGCGCAGGATGGTTGCGTCGGTGCCCTCCATGGCCTCAACCGCGACGCAGGCGGACTCAGCGATGACTACGGTCTGGCCAATGTCATACTGGGTCAGGTGACACGCCACCTGTCGGCCATAGCCGATGTTCTTCTGCTCCACCTCATTCGGCGCGCGGCGGGTGAGCACGCCGGGCTTGGCCAGTAGCGGCTCCAGATATGAGGTCGAGCTGATGAGATGAATGCCTTCGTCTTCCAGTATCTTGGCCACGGCCCCGATGAGTGAGTCGGTGTTGCGGGTCCCCAGAGAGAAAAGAACTTTGGCCAGGCGCCAGTCCGGGCGAATCGCGGAAAAGATCTGCTTGTGCTTGACCTGGCCGGCCATCACGGCGGTACGTACGCCTTCTTTTTTGAAGGTGTCAATGAGCTTGCTCAGTTCACCCAGGGACAGCCAGTGGACGGACTCGGCCCCACGGTTTTCAATCAGCGGAGAAGTCTCTTCTTTGATGGCCGCAACGACAACCTGCGCACCCTGCGCGCGAGCAGCGTCGAGCAACAGCAAGGGAAATGTGCCGTTTCCGGCAATCAGCCCAAGTTTGTGATCTTGCGACACGGAGACAGTGTATCAAGGGGAGAAGCAAGTTGAGCTTGAGTGTACTGATCTACCCATTTTTTCCCATTGCGCCAGGGTAGGACAACAAGTATCCTCCCTTTTCGCAAATTCCAGCTTCAGGCTCACCGGAGGTAATCCATGCGGCCTTTTCTGTTCTGTTGCTTCTTTGTTTTCTCGCAACTTATTACCCGGGCCCAGCAACCCGCGCCGTCTCCAACGCCACTGCCTTCCAGCGCAGGCACGGCCTATGTGATCCACGCGGGCAAGCTGATTGATCCGGAAACCGGAACAGCTACGCCCAACCAGATGATCGCCGTCAAGGACGGCAAGATTGTGGAGATCGGCGCCAAGGTCGCTACCCCGCAAGGCGCGGAGACGATTGATCTCTCGCAATACTCCGTGCTTCCAGGACTGGTGGACGCGCACAACCACCTGGCGTTGACCTACAAAAAAATGCCGGAGAACGACGTCTACTACTACACCTACGTCCAGGACTCCACGGCGCTGCGGGCGATTCAGGCGGCGTCGAACGGAATGCAGATTTTGTCATCGGGATTTACCGTGGTGCGCGACCTGGGAAACAACGGGCTCTATGCCGATACGGCGTTGCGCCAGGCCATCGAGCAGGGATGGATTCCGGGGCCGGCCATTATCAATTCCGGCATCATTATCGGCGGAGTGGGCGGGCAGTTTTATCCCACACCGGAGATGGTGAAGGAACACAACATCGTCTATCCCGAGTATCTTGATGCCGACACGCCGGACGAGATCATCAAGGCGGTCCGGCAGAACGTGCTGTTTGGCGCCAAGGTGATCAAGATCTGCGTGGACTGTAAACCTTACCCGTACTCTGTGGAGGACATGAAGCTCTTCATCCGTGAAGCGGCCAACGCCGGCGGCTTGAAAGTGGCCGGGCATGTGCAGACGCAGGAAGGCGCGCGCCGCGCGATTGAAGCCGGCATATGGTCCATTGAGCATGACATTGCTCTGACTGACGACATACACAAGCTGATGGCGGCGAAGGGCATCTGGCGCGTCGGCACGGAGACCCCGTTCACCGAATATCGTGGCACGCAGGTGGGTTTTGACCGCACGGTGGCAGGGATGAAGTCAGCCTGGGCCCGAGGCGTCAAGATGGCGTTCTCCACTGACGCGGACTACTACGTTCCGGGTATGACCCGTGGCCAGGTGGTCATCAACTTCCTGAAGAGCTGGAAAGCAGCGGCCATCCCGGACAAGGAAATCCTGAAGATCATGACGGTCAACGGCTACAAAGTTTGCGATATTTACGACAAACGCGGCCCGATCAAACCCGGCTTCCCCGCAGACATGATTGCCGTTAAGGGCAACCCGCTGGAGGACATTGACGCGCTGCGCGCCGTGACATTCGTGATGAAGGACGGACTGGTCTTTAAACGCGACGGCGTGATGACGCCCGAGCAGTTCCTCCATGGTGGACCGGTGAACGGCTGGAGAATTCGCTAACCACGGCCCACCCGCGCTCGGAGGACTGCATCGAATGAACTGATGCGTGGTATTAAGCAGTCCATACTTATTCTGATCGCGTGCGCCGGGATTCTTTGTGCGCCGAACCGCGCCCGTGCGCAGGAGACCAACGCCGACTTGCCAGATAGTCCGTCGCAGACGGCACAATCGTCGAGAGAAAGCAACGACGCGCCCGAGCAGCGAGAAGTGTCCTGGCGGACTTTGCCGACGGATTTTCTCCACGATCAAAAAGGCATCTGGTTATTTCCCGTTCAATTGGCAAAGGGACGCCACTGGCTGCCGACGCTTGCTGTGACGGGCGTAACAGCAGGGCTTATCGTCGCCGACCCGCATGTGATGCCCTTTTTTCGGGACCATGCAAGAGGGCTAGACGATCTGAGCGACACCTTCGATCCTTCGATTACCACTGCGGAAGTCGTGGCGCTACCAATCTCTCTTATGATTACGGGCTACGTGCGGCATGACAAATATCAGGTGGGCACCGCACTACTCGCCGGAGAAGCTTACGCTGATACTGCGGTCGTCGATCTTGCGATCAAGGCGATTACGCGCAGGAAACGACCTTCTGATGTTCCGCCTGGAGCGCCTTTTAACGACACTTTCTTTAGTGGCGGCAAATCGCCCTTCAAGGGCAGCAGCTTCCCATCCGGACACGCGGCTGGCGCTTTTTCGATAGCGACGGTCATCGCCACCCGCTATCGCAGCCACCGCTGGGTGCCCTGGGTTGTATACGGTTTCGCGACGGCCATCAGCTTTTCTCGCGTTACGGACAGCGCGCACTTCCCATCGGATGTGTTTCTTGGGGCGGCCCTCGGTTATACCATTACGCGCTATCAGGTGTTGCGTCCGCGCTGAGTACTACTTGATTACGCCGCGCTCCGAACTCTCAATAAAGCGGACAATCATGGCTACGTCTTCGCCCTGGTCGCCTTCGGCCTTCAGTTTTTCCAGGGCCTGCGTTGTATTCAGCTTGGAGTTCAACAGCACGCGGAAGGCATGGTGAATTTTGCTGATGCGTTCCTTGCTGAAGCCGCGCCGTTCCAGACCAATGGCATTCACGCCGTAGGTGCGTGCCTCGCGAGGCGCAACGCATTTGGAGAAAGGAAGAACGTCCTGGGTAACGATGGTGCCGCCGCCGATGTAAGCATGAGCGCCCACGCGGTCGAACTGATGGACGGCGGAAAACGCCCCCACGGACGCCCAGTCCTCCACCGTGACATGACCGGCCAGCGTGGCCGCGTTGGCCATGATCACGTGGTTACCCACGGAGCAGTCGTGGCCGATATGAGCATAAGCCATGATTAACGCGTGGCTTCCCAGCCTGGTGAGGCCGCCGCCTTTGACAGTTCCGCGGCTGATAGTCACGTACTCACGAATCGTGTTGTGGTCGCCGATCTCCAGCCTTGTCTTTTCCGCGCGGTAGGTCAAGTCCTGGGGCTCGCCTCCAATGACGCTGAAGGGGAAGAAGCGGTTATGCGATCCGATCTTTGTCGGACCCTGGATGACCACGTGGGACATCAGTTCGCAGTCTTCACCCAGCGTCACGTCCGCGCCGACCACACAATATGCCGCGACCGAACACGAGGCCGGAACCGTTGCCTTGGAATCAATGATTGCGGTAGGGTGGATCATTCTGCTGCTTCAGGGCTGGCTGTTTCAGCGCCGCCGCTGTTGCTTGAGGTAAGTCCTCGCGTGCGCGCGACCAACTGCGCGCTGACGGTGCCTTCGCAGACGAGCTTGTCGTTTACAAAAGCTTTCCCTTCCATGCGTACCGCGATGCACCTTCTGAGGTCCTTCCAGGAGAGCGTGGTAACTTCAATGCGCATCTGGTCGCCGGGCACTACGGGGCGGCGAAAGCGGGCCTTCTCAATGCCGGTGAAGAGGATCAACTTGTTGCTGCGATCTTCCACCTCGGTCAGAAGCACGATTCCGCCTGCCTGGGCCATGGCTTCTACGATCAGAACGCCAGGCATGACGGGATAACCGGGAAAATGTCCGGCAAAAAAAGGCTCGTTGATGGTGACGTTCTTGATAGCCACAATTCTTTTCTTGCGCTCGTGTTCCAGAATCCGGTCAATCAGAAGAAACGGATAACGGTGCGGCAAGATGGCCTGAATCTGGTTGATATCAAGCGGACCGGACTTGGTCGTCGTCTCCGAACCTTCGGCTGCATTTATATTTGCGGTATCACTCATGGGAAGCGCGAATTATAGAAGTATTTGCTGTCAGGTTCAAACGCAACGGCCGGCTCTCCGCATGGGACCTCCCAAGAAACTGAATTAACCATGTCCGAAAATGGCCAGTCTACCTGCGGCATGAGTGCGAGAATCAGGTCACGGGATTGCCCCAAGCCTGAAGCTCGATGTCATCGACACTTTTCTGAAAGGATTTCTTATGCCTCATTTTCGTACTACGGTACGAGTCGTTATATTTGCTTTCGCGGTTTTCCTGTATGTGGCCGGCGCGCCTGTTTCTCAAACTACGCACGCGCAGGACGACCTGGATCGGTCCATCAAGCCAGGTGACGACTTCTATCGGTACGCCAATGGAGGCTGGCTCAAAACAGCAGCGATACCCACCGGCAGGCCAAGCTACGATACGCGCGCAATCCTGACAGAGAAAACAGCTCAGAGGGTACGCGATCTCATTCAGGAAGCTGCCGCGGCCCAGCCTGCAAAGAGCACCCTTACGCAGAAGGTTGGCGATTACTATGCCAGCTTGATGGACGAAGACGCCATCGAGGCCAGGGGACTGACACCACTTGCCGACGAAATGTCCAGGATTTCGGCGATCACAAATAAGACGTCTCTATCCGCCTATCTCGGCGCCACTTTGAATAGTGAGGTGGACGGACTCACCGCCAACGCGGACCACGTTTTCGGCGTGTGGATCAACCAGGGCTTTGCAGATTCGCAACACAATCTTCCTCACCTGTGGCAGGGCGGTCTGGGAATGCCCGACCGCGAAAGCTATCTCGATCCGTCGCCTAAGATGGTTGAGTTGCGTACCCAGTATCAAGCGCACATTGCGGCCATTCTGAAGCTGGCAAGCATTACAGACCCGGAGAACAGGGCGGCGCGTATCCTGTCGCTTGAAGTTCAGATAGCGCAAGCCCATGCCCCGGACGCCGATGCCGCTGACACATTCAAGCAGAACAACCCCTGGAAGCGTGCCGACTTTGTCATCAAGGCGCCCGGTATGGACTGGAGTGCTTACTTTACTTCTGCCGGACTCGCCGGGCAGTCAGACTTCATCGTTTGGCAGCCATCGGCTGTGGCCGGCGCTTCCGCGCTGGTGGAGAGTGAGAGCACTGATCTGTGGAAGGACTATCTTCGCTTTCACCTGATCGAACATTACGCCAGCGTTCTGCCCAGGAGCGTGGCCGCTGAAGATTTCGTTTTTTATGGCAAGATACTGTCGGGCGCGCAGCAGGCCCCGGACCGAAGCACCATTGCCATCGCCGCCACAAATGCCGCTCTGGGCCAGGCCGTTGGTCAACTCTATACGCAACGTTATTTCCCGCCTGAAGCCAAGGCGAAGGCGTTAGCGATGGCCGGTGATCTGCTCACCGCGTATCGCGCACGCATTTCCCATCTCTCCTGGATGTCACCGCAGACAAAGCAAAAAGCGTTGGCCAAGCTGGCCGCGTTCAAAATAGGCATCGGCTACCCAGATATCTGGATCGACTATTCAACATTCAATGTCGTGCGCGGTGACGCCTTCGGCAATATGCGACGGGTGGAAGCTTTCAATCGTTTGCGCAATCTCGCCCAGCTCAAGAAACCGGTCGATCCCATCGAATGGCCGATTAACCCGCAAATTCCCGGCGCGGTCATTATGTTCAGTCCAAACGCCGAATTTTTCTCGGCCGGTATCCTGCAGCCGCCTTATTTCGACTACCAGGGCGACGCTGCCTCGAATTACGGCTCCGCCGGCGCCGGCATGGCCCATGAAATCAGCCACAGCTTCGACGAACTCGGCAATATTTACGATGCCGAAGGCCGCCTCAGCAAGTGGTGGTCCGCGGAAGATCTGGCCAGCTATCACGCGGCGGCGGCCAAGCTGGTTGCGCAATTTGACGGCTATTGCCCGCTCTCCGATCTTTGCCTCAAGGGCCAGCAGGTCTTGACGGAGAATATCGCCGATCTGGCAGGATTGCTGGTAGCGCATGACGCCTATTTTCTTTCCCTGAAAGGCAAGCCCGACGTCGTAATCGGGGGACTGAGTGGCGAACAGCGCTTTTTCCTGGCATTCTCCCAAAGATGGCGGAAGCTCCAGAGCGAAGCCGCACTGCGCCGGCAGATTACAACTGACACACATCCGCCGGGGGAGTACCGCAGCGATACGGTGCGCAATGTCGAGGCCTGGTACAAAGCGTACGGCATTGCGCCCGGTGACAAGCTATATTTGAAACCCGAGGACCGCGTAGGAATATGGTGACGCCGTTGCGCATTGCTTTCGTAGAATGGCCTGAAGGTCTGTCAACCTGTGATGCACAGTGGAGCGCCTTGAAAGACTCCGTCACCGCCGCCGCTCCGGATATTCTGATTACGAATGAACTACCCTTCGGCCCCTGGCTCGCGGACGGCAGTGTTTTTTCGGAGCAAACGGCGGACCTCAGCCTCCGCGCCCACGAGAAGGGGCTTGAAGGGTTGATCGATCTTGGTCTTCGCGCCATTATCTCCTCGCGGCCAGTGTGGAACGGAAAACGGCTGGCGAACGAGGCATTCGTGCTGGTGAACGGGGACGTTCGTCCGCTGCACCGCAAACAGTATTTTCCGAATGAGCCAGGATGGTATGAAAGCGAATGGTACGCCGGCGATAGTTCAGGTTTCAGCGTGGCCGAAGTGCTGGGCGTGAAGGTCGGTGTGCTTTTGTGTACGGAAGCTATGTTTAACGAACGCGCACGGGCCTACGGAAAGCAAAAGGCTTCGTTGATTGTTATGCCTCGCGCCTCAGGAACAGAGATAGAATCGTGGAAAATCGCCGGTGCTATGGCGGCGCTCGTTTCGGGTGCTTATGTCGTCAGTTCGAACCGGATCGGGCGCTCCGGAAATGGTACGCACTTTGGCGGTGGTGGTTTCGCCTATGCGCCGCAAGGTCGGCTACTAGCGGTCACAACCCCGGCCGATGCCCTGCAGATGTTCGAACTCGACCCCGCAATTTCCGCGTCCGCGCAGCGCGAGTATCCGTGCTACGTTCCTGAGCTCGTGGATTACCGCGGCTGAAATGCCGCAAAGTCCCTTTGGCCTAGGGCATATGCTACTGGTGATCTATCGTAGTCGTTTCAGGTGGAACCGGGTACGCAGGAGGCGCAGTGGCAAAAGCGATCACTATGTGCTCAAAGGTCACACCTGGGTCTTCATAAATTAAGCGAAGCGTGTGCCTGCCAGGCTGAAGCTCCCCAAGTTGGGCCTTGAGAGCTGCATCGTTGCGGAGAACGTTGGCCGCCCACGCGGATGCACTGTTCTCATGCCGCTCGCCGGCGCCATTCGCGTCGAGTTCGACGGGCGTGTGACCGTCCAGCGCGACGGCAAAGCGAAGGCTGTGCTGCGAGTCGACAGGGAACGTGGGCAGCAGGTGCAGTGTTAGCGTCGCGTCACCCGAGGTGATTGTTTCGAAATCGTATTCGAGCCAGGGACCATCTTCAGCTTTCGATTGCTTCGCCATCGCGTTCGCGAGCAGGCCGGGTGATCCATAGACGACAGATTCGCCGGAGACCCCAAGTTCTGGCAGGACACGCCACTCGGCTTGCTGTCCATCTTGCTTGCGGGCAAAGTGGGCCGCGTTGATTGAGATAGTCGCACTCTTCTCGAAGAAGCCGGTTCTGTTGCGGACCGGTGCGCGGGCCTGCTCCACTCCCCATGACGCCGGCAGTGGATGTGCGCCATCCAGAACCGCCGTTTTGGGCATCTTGAAAACCTCGCGATTTCGTGGAGCGGCGGACATCATGCCATCCCACTTACCTTCAGCCAGACTGTTGTACTGCGCCGTGAGTGATTGGATGCGCCCGTATGCGGCCTGCGCTGCCGCTGTATCAAGCTGTCTGGCGCCGTTTTCGCCTGGTGACGCGTCGAGGTAACTGCGGTCGGTGAACAAGAATTTTTCATTCTGCGCGGTTGCGGCTTCAACCGGATAAGCGACGAGTTCGAAGAAGGCATCGCGATACTTCTGCGGCATCGTCTTCGCGATTGCCATCTCGTCGGCACGCAGGCGGCTCCAGGCCACCAGGCGCGCTCGGTTTTGGTCACCCCAGGCGAGCGGATTAAACTCTGTGCGGTTGATGCCGTCGTTGTAGCCGTTGAAGCCCATGAACTCTGGTTTGCGGACAAAGTTAAGCTGGTAATAACGCTCCATCACGTCAGCGATTGCTGGAGCGGCGGAAGCAGGAAACTGCTCGGCGCTCCATTGCATTAAGAACGTACTTTGGCTGACTTGGCTCATACCCGGCTCGTCCCACGCGAGTTGCATGAAGTAGTCGATATCCATTTCGGCTGGTTTGAGATCGCCGACGTTGAGCACCCAGTAGCGGCGTGCGCCGTGGTCATAAGCTTTGGTCATTTCCGCCTGGATGAGAGCAGGCGGCGTAGAGCACAGCCACAAATAGTCGTGCGGAGAGCCCCAATAGGAAACGTGATAATAGACGCCCGATCCACCCGCGCGGCGCTGCTCGTCAACTGTCGGCAGCTGGCGTATGTATCCGTAGTTGTCGTCCGTCCAGCCGAGGGTTACATCGTCGGGCACGCGCATGCCGGCGCGGTAGAGATCGAGCGATTCCTTGTAGAGCCACAAGACCTGAGGGACCTTCTGCACATCCGGGGTTACGTGTTTTCCAATCATGCTGCGCTGCGCTGCCATCACGTCCTCGACCAGCCGGGCTTTGACTTCAATACTGCCGGTTGCCTCAAGACCGGAGTCGTGGACCCCGCGCATGCCAACGGTATAAAAATTTTCGTACCCGCCGTTCTCGACGAGGCGCTTGTCCCAGTAAGCATCAATGGCCGCACGGTTGGTCTGGTAGTTCCAGGGGCCGTCACGTTTTTCATTCCACTCGCCTACATTGTTGCGCAGCAGCGCCTCTGAGTGCGATGAACTCATGACAATGCCCCAGCGATCGGCCAGTCTGGCGTTCTCCGGCAGCGCGTTGAAAGCCAATGAGCCGGGATGCATCGCCGGCCAAAGCGTGTTCGCGTGCAGGCGTAAAAGCAGTTCAAAGACGCGTTCGTAGGTGTGAGATCCGATGTTGCTGATCGCCGGATCCATTTTCTTCGCTGCCCACGGCCGCAGACCCCAGTCCTCGTCGTTCAAAAAGATGCCGCGATATTGTATCGATGGCGTCCCCTGTATCTGCGAGGTGGCCCTTACATACACTGCACTGTGATGCGGGACTGGAACATCGGCCCACCAGACCCAGGGCGAGACACCCATTTGCCGCGAAAGCGTGAAGAGGGCAAATGACGCTCCGCGACGGTCACTTCCGGCAATGACAAGCGCGCGGCGAACTCCGGCCAGCGGATGCTGTACAACACCTGTAACCGCACTCTCCCATCGGCCCTCAATTCCAGCGGTCTGTAATCGGCCTTCCCGTCGCATGGCGTCAATCTCCGGCGATATTCCGACTACGCCGACAATAATAAGGTCCTGGGAACGGCGAGCTTGCATGGACGAGAGTACCTGAGGCCTGATCCCGGTGACGCGTTCTATATCCGAGGAAAACGCTTCTGCTGCAACACGCACCGTTTCGGGGTTGCCAGGCGCGACATAGATCGCGGCCGCATGACCTTGCTCCACCAGACCAAACTCCTCCACGGTTTCTCGCCGGTCGAAATGGACCATGGGCTTTTCAGTCGCGCCTTGCGCGGCACAAGCGATAGACGACAACAGAAATAAGTACAGAGCAAAAGGGAGCCGGGTATTACGCAGGTCGGTTTCCTGGCGCAGATCGGTTGCCAATCGGACGGAAAGCGGCCAGACACCTGAACCAAGCAGAGAGGCCACACAATTACTCATGTCGAAGAGCCATCATTGGATCAATGCTAAGCGCACGCGCCAGCGGCACGAGGGTCGCCAACAATGACACAGCGAGCAACACAACACACACGATCGCAAAGGAAACGGGATCATGCGGGCTTAAACCGGGAACCAGGAAGATCCCAAGGGGTCTGGCGGCAAAGGCTGCGATAACAAGTCCAACGGCGAGGCCAATTCCGCAATGCATCAGGCTTTGGCCCACGATCATGCGAGTGATATTTCGCCGCGTGCCCCCAAGCGCCATGCGCAAGCCGATCTCTTTGGTGCGGCAGGCAGTGGCATACAGCAGGAGGCCAAAGAGTCCAATCGCAGCCAGCGCAACGCCCAAAGCGCCGATGCAGCCGGTGATGATCGCGCCCGCGCGACTGGGCAATAACGCGAAGGCCAGCGAAGCGCGCATGGTCTTGGTCTCGATCGCGGCGGTAGGATCGACGGCGCCAAGAGCGTCGTTCAAAGATTTGATCAGCGCAGAGGGATGGTTCGAGGTGCGCACTAGAAAATGAACATCGCCGGGCAGACCGCTAAGCAGAACGTGAAAATTACCTTGAGCATAGGCCTTGTACAAGGCGGCCATGTTTCCTTCACCAAGACTGAAGTACTTGCTGTTGCGGGCCACACCTACGATCAGGATCGGATGGCTGTCGATTGCACCGACGGTGATGGTATGGCCCACCGCGCTGCGGTTTCCGAACAGCCGTCGCGCCATCTCCTCGTTCACAATTCCCACCTCCGGTGTGCCCTGTCGCTCCGAGGGAAGAAATGTTCGCCCTTGCAAGATGGGAATGTCCATGGTCCGGAAGTAGTCGCCGCCAACCCAATTCAAGTCCAGGGAGTCAATGACGGTCGGAGACGGCTCCGGTGTATCGGTTTGAATGCTCAAGTCGCCCTTAAAGCTGGCAACGTCATTCATAGGGACAACTCGCACGGCGCTGGCCGACTCTACTCCCGGCAGATTTCGCAGGCGATCGAGCGCAAAGTCGGAGAGTTGTTCCACTTGCTCCACCGCCGGGTATTTTCCCGGGACAAGACGCATGTCCGCCCAAAGCGTGTTGTTGACATTGAAGCCCAGGTCGGTCGTAGTCGCTTTGGCCAGATTTCTGGTAAATAAGGCGCCCGTGAGTAACAGCAAAGTGGATATCGCAAGTTGTCCTACCACCAGCGCACTGCGCAAGCTCCAGCGCGCTCGGCCAACTTGCCCTTGGTCCTGCTTCAACACGGAGTGTATGGCCCCCGATGCGGTCTTCAGTGCCGGCATGAGTCCGGCCAGCAGAGTGGATAGAACTGTCACCAGGATCAGGTAGCCGATGAGGCGCCAGTCGGGGTTGATGAGAAGACGGATGGGGAGGGGAACCGGAACGCTGATCGTATTCAAAACACGAGTCAACGCCAGATTCAGTATGAGACCGGCGGTTGCACCAAGCATCGCGAGCAGAAAAGTCTCGGCCATGAGTTGCCTGACGATGCGGCCACGCGAAGCGCCCAGGGCCACGCGAGTGGCGAACTCCTGCCGGCGACTGGATGCCCGAGCAAGCAGCAGGCTTGCCAGGTTAGTGCACGCAACCAGAAGGACCAGCGTGACCACCACCATCAGCAAGCCAAAGAAAGCGGCTACCGGAAGCAGGCCCCACGCTTCGATGCGCTCCAGCCCCATCAGACCGCTGAGTCGAATGCTTTGTTCCCAGGTGTTTGCCGGGCGCGGCATAATCCGGTCCAGCTCCCGGCAGACCGGCGCCAGTTGACTCCTGACTGCTTGCCGATTGAGACCTTCCGGTATTCTCATGTAAAGGCTGACTTGTTCCGTTTCGGTCTGCACCGGCAGATACACATCTGGTGAGATTCCCACACCAACGAGGCTGCGATGATCGCGCGGAAGAATGCCGGTGATTGTGTAGGATTGACCATCCAGCACCAGCGTTCTTCCCGCAGTGTCACTTTCCCCGTGAAACCAGTGTTGCCAGAAGCCGTAGCTGATCACCGCGGTGTTCCTGTTCCCGGCTTTAACTGGTTGTCCGAACAGCAAAGGGACTCCGGTCGTCTCAAAGAAATTGTCGGTCACGTGCGCGGCGTACACCCGGTGGGTCTCATCGGCGAGCCGCCAGTTGGCTTCGCCGATCTCCTGAACGCCGGCCATTTGCCGGAAATTCTCCTGATCGTGCAAAACATGCCATACCGCTACAGAAACGCTGTCACTTCCTCCAAGCTGCACGTACAGGATGGACTGGGGATCGCGCGCCGATGCACGCGCAAACATGGCCTCCATGGTCAGGCTGTAGATGGTGCTGTTGGCCCCGATCCCAAGCGCGAGACAAAGAACAGCCACGGTAGTGAACGCCGGGTTCCTCCGGAAGGCGCGCAGTGCGTAGCGGATGTCCTGAGCCAGGTCCTCGAGTTTGCGCTTGCCGCGAGCATCGCGGCAGTTCTCCTTCACTTGCGCCACGCCACCCAACTCGAGATGAGCTTGCCGCCGCGCTTCTTCCGGGGAGTAGCCCTTGGCCGTCAGGTCCGCCGCATGCCGATCAATATGAAACCGGAGTTCCTTTTCTATACGCTCGTCCGTCTGCTCCCGCCGCCACCAAGTCATTTCGTGCCTCCTTCGGTCATATTCAGGATGAGGCTCACCGCTTCTGTCAGCCGTTGCCAGCCTGCCGCTTCCGCCTCCAGACACTTCCGTCCTTTTCTCGTAAGACGATAGAATTTTGCTTCGCGCCCGGTTTCACTCTCCGCCCAGTCCGCCTTCAACAAGCCGCGGTGCTCAAGCCGGTGCAGTGCCGGATAAAGCGACCCCTGCGGAATCTGAACGACGTCACGCGAGACCTGTTGCAGACGTTGTGCAATGGCGTAGCCATGCACCGGGCCCAGAGCTGTTACCTTCAGGATCAATAAGTCCAGTGTGCCCTGAGGCAGGTCCGATTTTGGGGAGAACATAAGCACGCATACCTCGATCTTCGACATATTAGCGCACCGATAGGTAGAAGTGCAAAGTATTGGAAGCTCGGTTTCACAAATAGCTTCGAGGCAGTTGACCGATTCGTGCCGGGAATTCAGCTATTCCGTCCCAGGAGTCCTCTTGTGGGAAGTCTGACCTGATCGGTACCGGCAAACTCTCTTATGGTCACCAACCGCACTAACTCCCGAGTGATCGCAACTCGAAAACTTGCCACTTCTACGCGCTCGGAACGGTTTATCATTGCCATGCTGATATGACCCAAGTTGACATCGCCCGTAGAACCCAGGTGCGAAGTATCCTGCCTTTTCTGCAATTCTGCCAGGAGCGCCAGGCAGAGATGCTGGAAACGCTCAAGCGTATGGTTGAGATCGAATCGCCTAGCGACAACAAGGCCGATGTAGACCTGTTTGGCCAATTCGTAGCGCGGGAATTTGAACGAATCGGCGGCAGGATTACATTTGATTTGCAAAAAGAGTATGGCAACCACCTGAAGGCGGAGTTTCCCGGAAGCGGCCCCGGCAAGCCTGTGCTGCTGCTCGGCCACCTTGATACCGTTTGGCCCCAGCACACAATAGCGGGGATGCCGTTCCGCATCGATGCGGGTCGCGCTTACGGTCCGGGCGTGTATGACATGAAGGCCGGGATCGTGATGATGCTGTTCGCTCTGCGTGCAATCCAGGCCTCGGCTAAGAGAGCCGGGAAAGGCGCAGGCCAGCGCTCCGTGATTGTTCTGCTGGACACCGACGAAGAAGTGGGCAGCACTACGGGAAGGCCTTTGGTGGAAGCAACAGCCCGCGAGTGCGAAGCCGTGCTGGTATTGGAGCCATCGCAAGGCCCGCAAGGACGCCTGAAGACATCCCGCAAAGGGGTGGGCGCGTTCACCCTTCGCGTGCATGGACGGGCCTCACATGCCGGTGTGGACTTTGAAAAAGGGCGCAGCGCCATCGTGGAACTTGCGCGACAGGTCCTTGAGGTGGCAAAGTTTGTCGACCTGGACAGAGGGATCACCGTGAATCCCGGGGTGATTCAGGGAGGCACGCGCAGCAACGTGGTTGCTGCGGAAGCCTGGGCCGCCGTGGATGTCCGCATTGCACAAGCTGCGGATGCTGTCGCCCTGGAGAAGAAGTTCGCCGCTTTACGCCCGTTTGACCCGCAGTGCAGGCTCGACGTGAGCGGAGGCATCAATCGTCCGCCCATGGAGCGCAACGAGGGCACGAACCGTATGTTTCGGATAGCGCAGCAGCTTGCCCAAACCGTCGGAATGGCGCTCGATGAATCTTCCACCGGAGGAGGCTCCGATGGCAACTTTACGGCAGCCATGGGCATACCAACCCTGGATGGGTTGGGAGCGGTGGGTGAAGGCGCTCACGCCGCGCACGAATCGATCGTAGTTGAAGAGTTGCCGCGCCGTACTGCGCTGCTGGCCGGCCTGGTTGAAAGCTTATGAATCATAAGGCCTTATCGGGAGGTGACTAAGGTTAGCTCGGTGAAAATCCTTGGTGTTGAATGTCCCTTTGACTCCCCCGGACGCTTGACCTACAATTTGAAGGGCGGCTAATCAATCAACGGAACGCTTGCGGTAGTTGTGGTTCCGGATGGAGCGAAAAAATGTTTGGTGGAAAAATTGGCGTACCGGAGCTACTGATCATACTTGTCATCGCATTGATATTTTTTGGGCCCAGCAAGCTCGGCGATCTCGGCAAGGGCCTGGGTGATGCTATCAAGAATTTCAAGGGCGCGATGAAAGAGGGTGAGCAACCTACACCCCAGCCCACGGACAAGAAATAAGAGTCCCGGAACTTCAGGCAATAAGTTCGTTTGCGCGCAACATCTCTGTCACCAAAGACAGAGGCAACCCCATCACATTCGAATGTTCGCCGTCGAGGCGGTCGATCCAGCGCGCAGCACCGCCTTGGATCGCATAGGCTCCGGCTTTGTCCATAGGTTCTCCGCCGGCGATATATTGCTGGATCTCCTCTTCGTTCAGCTTTCTGAAAGAGACCTGCGTGGTGCAGGACCGCGTATCCGTTTGCGGGTGCTCTTTATCTTCGTGAAACCCATCTTCGTGAAACCCATCTTGGTGAAACCCGGCATTGCGGGCCAGAACAAGACAGACCGCGGTAATCACCTGGTGTTTGCGTCCGGAGAGCATGCGCAACATGCGTGCGGCATCGTCGCGGTCGCGCGGTTTGCCCAGCACCTCCTGGTCGACCAACACGATTGTGTCCGCGCCCAGCACAGGGCGCCCGGGAAACTGCTGTGCCACGGTCACAGCCTTTTCCCCGGCCAGACGCAGAACGTAATCCAATGGAGGCTCCCCTGGATTTTGATCTTCCGGAATGTGCGAAGCATGGACCTCAAATGGGATACCTGCCTCACGCAACAATTCCTGACGTCGCGGAGAGGATGAGGCGAGGATGAGTGGCCCATTCATGCGCGGAACGGCGTTCACCACAGAGACACGGAGGCACGGAGAAGTTCTCTGTGGTTGATTTTAATGAGCATATCTATTGCCATAGCGATCTCTCGCTGCTCTCGAGATGCAGAGCTTATCGCGTCCCCACCTGGCCTTTCACCGAATCAATCAGTTTCTTTGAATCCCATCCCACTCCGTCTTTGAAGACCAGTTCCACGTTCTCAATGTCCTGGATATTTGCCGAGGGATCGCCTTTGACCAGCACGATATCCGCCTGCTTGCCCACGGCGAGCGAGCCGATATGGTCGGCTTCACCCAGAAACTGCGCGCCGTTCAGCGTGGCAATCTTGATGGCTTCGAGCGGTGTGAAGCCTGCTTCCACCAGCAGTTCGACTTCGCGCTGGTCGCCGTAGCCGGCTATAATGCCGCCGATCCCGGTTGGATCAAGCCCTGCCAGCAGTACCCCGCCAGCCTTTACAAAAGCGCGTTCAAACTCCATTTCCTTCGGAAACATGACCGGCCAGGCACTCTCCTTGTTCTGTGCAATGCGGCTGCGGTTGGCCAGATAAGCTTTGCGCGCATCTTCAGAGAGCGCATCAAGGACTTTCTGCGGGACATCCGGGCGCGACGCCACGAACTGCTCAAACACCGGCAACGTTGAAGTCAAAGCAACGTGGTGCGCGACAAGCTGTTTGATGGTGGTCTGGATTTCGCTGCCGGCAACATCCAGCTTGGTTGCCGCGATGACGGCCTGGTTGGCGCTGGGGCATACATCGGGCTGCTTGCCGGGGAGGAACTCCGTGTCTACGGTCAGCCCGTGTTCCAGGTTGTCGATCCCCAGATCGGCGGCTTCACGAAACCCAATGGAACATAGGTGGCCGGTGACTTTTATCTGGTGCTTGTGGGCGGTTTCGATCACCGCTTTCAATTCTTCGCGCGTGATGTAGTTATAGACCTTGTAGGATCCCGCGCCCTCGGCGGCCCAATAGTCGACGGTGCGGCGGGCGTCGTCCGGGCCGGCCAGCGCGTGCACCTGCACCAGCGGTAACCCTTCGCCTTCAAGATAAGGCCCAGTGGCGTTGATCTTTGGCCCGGGCGTTTTTCCCGCGTTGATGCTCTTCTTCAATTCCAGGTCGGTGTAAGGCTCCATGCTTCCGGTCGTGCGGATGGTGGTGACTCCTGTCGCCAGGTAGAGCCGGGGAAAACTGAACGGCATATTATGGTACAAACCGGCGCCGGCAGGATAGAAGAGATGGTCGTGCATGCCGACCAATCCCGGAAGGGCGGAATAGCCGGTGAAATCCATGCGCTTGGCATCGGCGGGAACCTGCACGGAGCCAGCGGCGCCGATGGCAGTGATCTTGCCGCCGGAGATCACAATAGTCTGATCAGCTTTGGCCGCGGCCCCGGTGCCGTCGATCACGCGCACGTGCTCCAGAGCGATTACGCCGGCAGGGACCTTGATAAAGTCTTTGACGGTGGGTTGAGGCTGAGGCTGGGCGGAACACAAAGCAACACAGAAAGTTATCAGGAAGACAGCGGATAAACGGCGCATGGGCAGGGCCTCCGTGATTTTGAGCACCTTGATTTTTAGCACCATGCAGCATAAACGCGGATGGGAAGCCATGCAAGGGCGGGAATATCCTGCTAGTGTTAGGAACATGTGAGGAGACGACCGTGGCGGGAACAACTACATCGATAAAAATCGACATTCAACTCGTTGATGAAGCCATGAGAGTTCTTGGCGCCAGGTCGCGGCGGGAGGCAGTGTGCACGGCGCTTCGGGAGATCGTTGCGCTCCAGCGCTTCAAGAAGCTGATGACGAAACACGTTGGTAAGCTTAAGTTCCAGGGCCATGGATAAGAGGCTTCAACTGGAAATTTGATGGTTGGGGTAAGACTTCTTTCCACAGAATAGAAATAAAGCTGTACCCTGTGAAGTCCAGCCGCTAGGCATCCTGGCAGGCGCTCCGGACTAGGTACTACTATGAGCAATTCTCATGAGGATTCATTCGATCATATTCCCCGTGACGTGGAGGCCCTAAGCAGATTTGACAAAGAGTCTGAAGAGATTCTCCGTTCATTTCTTGGGCCGATAAACGGTTCCGAGTCCCCACCGATCATCTACCATTACACAGACGCGAATGGGCTTAGGGGCATTCTTGAAACTGGCCGACTCTGGCTTAGCGATATTTTCACTCTAAATGATCCATCTGAGTTGAGGCATGGGATTTTTTGGGCGGCTAAAATCCTCAAGAAAAACGGACCCAAGGAATTCGCTAGATTTTTTGAGGATTTCTTCAAATCGGAAAGCAATGTGAATAGAGCGAACTATTTTATTTGTTCGTTTAGCTCTCGCGGGAACGATCTCGCACAATGGCGTGCTTACGCTAACAACGGACGCGGATATGCTCTCGGGTTTGACGCCAAACGCTTACAAATGGCTTTTGAAAAGCATGGGTGTGATATCCCTGCCCTTCCCGCTCAAGCTCCAGGAATAAATCGGAAAAAGCGAGTGCCCGGAACATTTCCCATCACCTATAGCGATCACAAGTTAGCTAAAATCTACACAAAGATCATTAACTTAATTCCCTTGCCTCTTCCTGCCAACCGATCCGATCAGGCAAACCTACTTTCGACTCTCGTTGTGCGTGTTCTAACAGCAAGCCTGCTTTTTAAGCACAAGGCGTACAGAAATGAAAAGGAATATCGATTCTTAGAACTGCACGGAACCATGAAGCCGCGCCAAGTGATATTAAGAACACGCCTCGATGCGTTGATCAGGTACAGGGAATTCGACTGGAAGAAAAGAGCTGCGGGGAGTCTAAGAACGATTGTCGTAGGGCCTGCTGCAGATCGTCAAAAAGGATTTCAGTTCGCTCAGGACTGTGTACGAATGTTTTGTTCGTCTCCTGTCGACATATCGTGCTCTGACATTCCATACCGGGCTCTCTGAGGACTATCGTAGGCATGAAGGCATGCGCAGATGCTAAAATGAAGCCTAAGCCCATCCGATGGATCGCGCACACATCCGAAATTTTGCCATCATCGCCCATATCGATCATGGCAAATCCACGCTCTCTGACCGGCTCCTGGAGCTGACGGGAGCGCTCGCCCTGCGGGAGATGCAGGCGCAGGTGCTGGACGCGATGGACCTGGAGCGAGAGCGGGGCATCACCATCAAGGCCCATGCGGTACGCATGAAGTATGTGGCCCAGGACGGCCAGGAGTATCAACTCAATCTGATCGACACACCCGGCCATGTGGATTTCTCCTACGAGGTTTCACGCGCTCTGGCGTCCTGCGAAGGGGCGCTGCTGGTGGTGGACGCTTCCCAGGGCGTGGAAGCTCAAACACTGGCCAACGCCTATCTGGCTATCAACAATCATCTTGAAATCATCCCGGTCATCAACAAGATCGATCTGCCCAGCGCCGATATTCCGCGGGTGAAAGAGATGATTGAACAGACCGTCGGGCTGGATACTAACGATGCCGTGCTGGTGAGCGCCAAGAGCGGGCTGGGTGTCCCGGAGCTATTGGAAGCCATTGTGAAACGGCTGCCGCCGCCGAAGGGCAATCCGGACAATCCCCTCCAGGCGTTGATCTTCGATTCCTGGTTTGATCCGTATCGTGGCGTGATCGTTCTGGCGCGGCTCTTTCAGGGTACGCTGCGCAAGGGCATGAAAGTCCGTTTGTGGTGGAACGGAAAGACGCTCGACGTGGAAACGCTTGGCGTGCTGACGCCCAAGCCGGTGGAGATTGAAGAGCTGGTGGCCGGTGAAGTGGGCTTCATGGTCGCCAATAACAAGACTGTTTCTGATACCAAAATCGGGGACACCATCACGGACGATGCGCGTCCGGCCATTGAGCCTTTGCCCGGTTTTGAAGAGCTCAAGCCCATGGTCTTCGCCGGACTCTACACCGTGGATGCCCACGAACACACAGCGTTGCGTGAGGCCCTGGAAAAGCTGCGGCTCAACGATTCGTCGTTTTTCTTCGAGCCGGAGAGCTCCGCTGCACTGGGTTTTGGTTTCCGCTGCGGGTTCCTGGGACTGCTGCACATGGAGATCATCCAGGAGCGGCTGGAACGCGAGTTCGGCGTGGAGTTGATTACCACCGCTCCCAGCGTGCGTTATCACATCACCAAGACCGACGGCGAGAAGGTCGAGATCGAGAACCCTTCGCGTTGGCCCGACCAGAGCGAGATTGGAAAGATCGAAGAGCCGGTGATCGTGGCCACCATCCTGACGAATGAGGAGTATGTTGGCGGGATTCTCAAGCTGGTGGAAGACAAGCGTGGCAAGCAGAAAGCTTTTGAGTATGTGAGCTCTGCGCGCGTGATGCTTACCTACGAGCTGCCGCTGAATGAGATCGTGCTGGATTTCTATGACCGTCTCAAGACCGTTTCGCGCGGATACGCCTCCCTGGACTATCATCTCGCGGGGTACTGGGAGTCGCCCATGGTGAAGCTCGACATTCTTGTGGCTGGGGATGCGGTGGATGCGCTTTCCATCATCGTGCACCGGGACTTTGCCTATGATCGCGGGCGGGCGCTGGTATCGAAGATGAGAGAGTTGATACCGCGGCAGATGTTTGAAGTTGCCATACAGGCTTCCATCGGGGCCAAGATCATTGCCCGTGAAACCGTGGCCGCTATACGTAAGAACGTCCTGGCCAAATGCTATGGTGGGGACATAAGCCGCAAGCGCAAATTATTAGAAAAACAAAAGGAAGGCAAGAAACGCATGAAGCGGATCGGCAGAGTGGATATCCCACAAGAGGCCTTCCTGGCTGTGCTTAAAGTCGGTGAGAATACGTGATCCTGAACATAAGGAACGGCTTTCAGGCTAGCTTCACACTCTAAATGTGCAAATCCTCTGGTCTTGTCAGCCAATGATGTTCGTTTATGGTGCAGTATGCTTTGCCCAAGTTCCGCTGCATAGTAAGTATTTAACAATAAAGGGCTTATATCTTGCAGCGGTACTTGGGCAAAGCTTTTTAAGTGCTTGAAAATTCATCCCTCTGCGGCCTTCGCCCGGGAAGAATTGCACAGAATTTTCCACAGGTCGAAAGGGTTGGATCGGCTATGTCTCAGTCACCGGCCCTCTTAAAGTTTACGGAGATAAAAGTCTCAACCTCTACCGCATCGCCATTCAGGATGTACGGCTGGTATTTCCACTGCCGTACGGCCTCCAGGGCAGCGGCAGCCAGTAGGGGATGGCCGCTGGTTACATTCAGGCTTTGAATGGTTCCATCGCGGGCGATGAGGGCGTGCAACTTCACCTCGCCACGGATACCGGTAATGTTGGCTATCCTCGGGTAGACGGGCTCGACCTTATGAATCAACCGAGCTTCTGACAGCACCGAAACTTTGATCCGCGGAGGACCCTTGGGCCGCGCGCTTGGGCCATTACTGTCGATCACGTTGTTCGGCGGGTTGTTTGGGTTGCCGATGGGTTCCAAATTTGGGACGATGGGACCGTCCGTCCTTTCCCGCGCGGGCCCTATGATTTGATTGAGCTTGTTCGACGCCAACATCACCACAGTCGTATGTGAGGCGCCGAAGACGGGATCGGAACTGGAAGTGCTCCTAGTAGGCGCAGCCTCGGCAATCGTTACCTGTTTTATCGGCGTGTAAATTGGCGGAGTACGCGCCATAACCGGGATCACGCCGGTGGAGAGCAGCGGCACGATGATCAGAATGGCGGCAATAATCAGCTCAACGGTGAAGGCAGTTGCCATGGGCCAGCGTTTGTTTCTGCGCGCTACGGGCGACGATTCAAGCAAAGTATCTCTAAACATTGTTTCTTCTCCTCCGATCCATGCAGCATTTGACACCGCAAGAAGGTAGCGATGTTCCGGGATGGAGAAAAATAAAATGGCCGCCTCAGCGGGCGGCCAATGAAGATATCAGGAACAATTACGGTTTCTTTGGTGTCGGAGCGGGAGTTGCCGGCCTGTTCGTGGGGGGCTTAGCAGCGGGCGGAGTAACAACATTCTCAGCGTTGTAAGCATCCACCAGCTCTTTTGTGATCACTGTCCCCTGGGTGGCGATGAGCACCGGGCTCTGCGGGCTGGAGACGTCAAGCACTACGGCAAATCCATTGGCCTTGGCGAACTTGTCCAGTACGGCCAACATTTTCTGGCCGATCCTGTTCACCACCTCCTGCTCCGCCTGCTGGAATTCAGTCTGGGCGTCGTCGTAATTGCGCTGCAGGGCTTTTTGCTTGTTTTCAATCTCTTTGCCGCGGGTGGCACGCTCCGCATCGGCGAGCTTGTCTTGCTGCGCCTGGAAAGTCTTGGTCAGGCCGTCAAGCTCATCGCTCAACCCCTTGAGTTCAGCCTGTTTGGGGGCGTATTTCTGCTGGAGTGCGTCAAATTCCTTCTTGCCTTCGTTGCTGGTGACAATGGCTTCCTGCATGTTAACCACGCCGACCTTTGATCCGGCTTGCGAAGCGGCTGGGGCGGGATTAGTCGCGGGTGCAGCCCCGCCTTGGGCGAGGGCCGCAGTGGTGAGTGCAGTACCCAGCCCCAAGCTCAGGGCCAGGACCGTGATTTTTGACGTAGCGAACATTGCTTTACGTGCTCCTTGAAATGGGCTTCCCTGCGCTTTTATCGGACAGAAATAAGCCCGCTTACGGTTTCTTGGGTGTCGTCGCTGTGCCCGCAGGCCGTGCAGCGGCTCCGGCGCCAGTTGCCGGCTTTGGCGCTGCTCCCCCTGCTACCGGGACTTCAGCGTTGTAAGCATCAACCAGCTCCTTGGTGATGTTGCTGCTGGAGCTTGCCCACAGTACCGGCGTCTGCGGATTCGACACGTCAAGGACCATGGAATAGCCGTTGTTCTTGGCGTATTTTTCCAGTATTTCCAGCATTTTCTTGCCCAGGCGATTTACTACTTCCTGCTCGGCCTGCTGGAATTCGGTCTGAGCGTCGTCAAAGTCGCGTTGCAGGACCTTTTGTTTGGCTTCAATCTTCTTCAACCGGTTGCCGCGCTCTTCTTCGCTGAGCTTGTCGCCCTGCGCCTGAAGCTGTTTCTTCAGGTTCTCAATGTCGTCATTCATGGTCTTGAGTTCGGCTTGTTTCGGGGCAAACTTCTGCTGCAAAGCATCCAGCTCTTTCTTGCCTTCATTGGTGTTGGCGATGGCTTCCTGAATGCCGACGATGCCGACTTTGGTGACCGACGGGGCGGTCCCGCTGGCCTGGGCCAGCGCAGCTGTGGAAGCGCCCACGGCAAGCATGAGGGCGAGGACGCAGATATTTTTGTTACCTAGCATGAAATCTTGGGCTCCTTAGTGGTGTTGGCAAACCATTCGTCGCAATGCAGTTTTCGGTACCGCTCATTGATCGCGTGAAAATCGGCGGAGGGGACGAATACGCATGATTATAGGTCGTGCCTCCAGCAGCGTCAAACAAGGGTTTCTCCTTAGAAAGTAGTACCGATCGTGAATCGAAATGTCTTTCGTGGCTCACGCAAACGGAAGTCTGGAGCAAGCGACGAAAGCGCGCTTTGGAAACTGAAATCACCCGCTGCTCCCGGGGGGAACATGCTGCGCGAAAGCGGACTCGGTGACCTGACCAGGGTATTCAGTGTCAGGGGATTAAATGCGTAGTAAATACGGAACGGTTGCTGCACGATGGGCAAAAGCACCGAAAGCTGAAGTCCAGTGGACATGCGGGGCACAAAATTGGTGCCCGCGACCGTCTTCAGGTCGCCGCTGATTGGAATTGAAGTTCCGCCTGTGCATTGGAAATTAAGGATCGCCGGGCAGCCGAAAACCGTGGAGTTGAGCTGGGTCAGCGAGTCCTTGCTGATCTTGAGTTGCGAGTCCCGAGTGACAAAGTCCATGCCCATATCGGCGAAGGGAGACAGGGTGACCGGCCCGACGATGTGGATATGATATTCGATGTTGCTGACGATCTGTGTGTCTCCGCCCGGCAGGGTGATGTTATTAATCGGGATCGGTATCTGCACATTGCCCCGCCGCGGGTTGGTGGGATCAATCGGGACCCCGCTGCCGTCGGGATTGGTCAACGGGAAGTTCTGCACCGTGCTCACAAAAACATAGGGCGAAACGGTGCGCACGTCAAAGCCGCGCAGGTCGTTTTCTCCACCCATATAGAACCGCTGATACGGCGGAGCACCGGACCCGCCGAAGCCGCTGATAAAGCTGGCCTGAACGCGTATTCCCAGGGTGTTCGGGCTGTTCCTGTTCGGCAACGGTTTCCACTGCGTGTAAGCGACGAGGGGGCGAATAAATTTAACGTTGCCGCCCAGTCCTGCCACTTCACTGGAGATAAACAGGCTCTTGCCGCTGTGCGGCCGGATCGGGCTGTCAATGGTGCTGAAGCCAAAGGACGGGCTCACCGAACTGGTGACGATCCCCTTCAAAGCATCCGGACCGGAGATATTGCGGAAATTGAGCGTCTGAAACAGATTGCGGGAGGCGTCACTGAAAGTCGTGATGCTGGTGTTGTCCAGAGAATAGGTGAGGCCGACGCGCTTGAATGTGTGCCCCAGCACGTAGCTGGTGGAGCTGGTAAACCCGGTGCTTGACTGGTTGTAGTTCAGCAACTGGTTGAGTACGGATTGCGGCAGGTTAACCTGCTGGCCGGTGGTGATCGCCGCCTGGCGCGCCTGGTTGAAATCGAACTTGCGGCTGTACACGGTAAAGCCCAGCGTCAACGGGCGATCAAACATGTACGGCTCGGTAAAGCCGAATAGCAAGACCCGGGATACGCTGCCCACGTTGGCCTGCACCTGGAGTGTCTCTCCCAGGCCGAGGAAGTTGTTGGTCTCATAGTTCAGGCCAATGAATGAACCCTCAAGACCGCTGACACCGCCGGTCAGCCCGATGCTGTTCTTGCCTTTCTCGTGGACCTTCACCGTCAAATCCACGGTGCCGTCCTGTTCATTCAGCTTGCGCTCCGTGTCATCTTCAGCCTTGAGCGGGTTGAAATAATTGAGCTGGTTGAGCCGGAGAACGCTGATCTCCCACAGGCGGCTGTTGTAGACCTGCCCTTCCTGGACCAGCAACTCGCGGCGAATGACGCGGTCGCGGGTGGTGGTGTTTCCCTGGAACTCGATCCGGCGAACGAAGAACGGCTTGCCTTCTTCCACGTTAACGTTCAACGTGATCAGCTTCTTCTCTTCGTCAATCTCGGTATCCGGCACGGCGCTGAAGTTGATATAGCCTTGCGTACCGTAGGCCTGGCGCAGATTGTCGAGCCCTTTGTGGACCAGATGGGTGTCAAACGTGTCGCCATCCTTGATGGGGAACTGGGCGCGTAACAGGGCCTGGTTTTGAATAGCCTTGTTGTTCTTGAATGTGATGGCTTTCAACTTGAATTTTTCGCCTTCTTCCACCGGGATGGTGATGTCCATCACCTTGCCCTGTCCCTTCTGGAAGTGGGGAATATGGACCTTGCTGCTGGTATCGCGCAGCTTGGTCTGAGGGTCCTCGACCACGGCTTTGAAGTACCCTAGATGTTGTAGAGCGTCGCGTACTCGTTCCGCGTCTTCTTCCAGCTTGGAGGCATCAAAAGTCTTAGCAAAAATGCTCTCCAGGAAGATCGAGTTGGGAATGCCGATGGGATGCAGGTTCTTCATGGCGGCCCGCAGGGTACGGGTCTTGACGTGCTTCACGCCCTGAAACTTGATCTTGCCGACTTTAACCTTTGGTCCTTCTTTTACGTTAAATGTGACCGATACGGCAGCCGGAGGCACTTGTTGTACCTGCACCGTGACCGTGGCAAACTGGCGGCCATGTTCTGACAGCAACTGTTGCAACACCACCTTGGCCCTGATCACTTTCGTGGGATCGTAAGGGCTGTCCACGGTCAGTGGGACTTTGACCTTCTTGTAGCGCTCCAGAACGTCGCTCTGCGAGACCGAATTCAGGCCTTTGTATTCGATGGTGCGGATGGTCGGTTTTTCCCGGACGTAAATATGGATAAACCATCCCTTGGGCGACTGCTCGCGCTCCATCCGGACGTCCTCAAAATACCCGCTGTTCCAAACGGAACGCAGGTCCCGCTGCAGGGCATTTTCGTCGTAGACGTCGCCTACGCGGGTATAAATGCGGGATTTTACGGTTTCGGTGGGAATCCGGCGGTTTCCCTGGACGTCAATCGTCTCAATGATCTGACCAGCCTGGGCTGCGGCACGAGCGACGGTAGGCAGAGAGCAAAGACAGAAGACAAAGATCAGCGCCAAAAGCACTGTCCTGGAGGCAGACCTCAGACTAGTTTCCTCAAAAAACGACAATATATGGTTACCCTCAGAACAAGTTGGAGCACAAGTTGGGAAAACCCGGATTATACGGGAGTTATCGCTGGAGCGCCACTTGGACATGTACTGTTTCCCTTGATTCCCCTGAGACAACCGCAAGTTCACTTCGCACACCCGACTTGCAGAGAGTGACTGACGCTGGAAACCGCTCCGGAAATTTAGCGGCGTCGATTCCTGGCTGCGGGGGAAACAAGCTCAACTGGCTTTGTCCCTCCCCGCGGCCACGTGAATTCCTGTTTTGGGCGATCCACTCCCTGGTAACTGGAACGCGCGAAGAAGAGAACCTTGCAGATTATTTTTTTAGGAGCAGGTGGCAATCAGGCCCTTGGGGCCGATTGTTACGTCCTGCTTGAAGGCGGGCTGAAATTTACGCCTAAAACAGCCCCGGCTACCTGACAGCGGCCCTTTTCTTTTGTCCGCGCTTACTGGTCGCCGCTTTCCGGCTTGGCTTCTTCCGCCACTCCGGTGGAAGCTCATCCCCTTCCATCGGGGGATTCCCTTTTCCAGCGCGTTTGAGAATCCGCAAGGTTTCCGTGCGATCGGCACGGCGGCCCCTCTCCAGGAAATACTCCTCCGTCCGCAAGGCGGAAACCTTTTCCGCCACTGCCACGTTGATGAGCTGGTTGAGAGCTACGCCTTCCAGTTCAGCAGCCTTGCGCAACTCCTCCAGTAAAGAGGGCTGTAGTCGTAGTGCAAAGTTACTCCGTCTCATGGATACGAACTCCTAATCTGTTGTAGCGCGGTTGCTGGCAGAATCACCGCGCAGCTAAAGCCTTTTATTCCAGACGCAAAATCACGCTGATTAAATGTCACAATTGCGCTGGCGCTCCCGTTGATTGCCGTTTCCAAAACCATGTCGTCATCAGGATCGGATAGCCTTGGCCGCCATCGGAAGGCAAGGCGAACCGGCCTAGCAATCGCCGTCAGATCATCAAGGACACGTCCGACTTCGGCATTGCTCAATCCACATGCGGCCAGATGTTGCGGGCGGGTCAGGACCGCTTCGTACTCAAGTATGAGCGGGACCGACAGCAACAATTCAAACCGCTGATTTAAGGCTGCCAGCAAAAGCTGGCGGGAAGCACCTCTGTCGCTCCGCAACGCCGCAACTATCACGTCAGTGTCGAGAACGAAAGAAAACGCCACGTCTAAATGATATTGCAGGCAATATCACTAATCAAGTGATTTTTAGAGCATTCTCGCAGCGGTCCCAATAGCGAATCATTAGGGGATGGCCTCGGTGACGTATGAATGTTTTCTTTTCGGCTAGCTTTAGCTCTCCACTGCCTTCGCAACCGGCTCGACCTCGACCAGGCAGGAATAAAAAGTCGCGCCCCCGCCAATATCGGTCAAGGTCTCTGAAGTCAGCTCGTTGATGCTTTTTCCGTCCGGAGTGAACCTTGCTCCGTTCAGCCGCGCGGCCACTACTCCTGGCTGCACTGAGCCGTTTACGTGAGCGCGCAGGCGAACCTCACCCCGTTGATTGAAGACCCGCACCCAATCGCCTTCGGCGATGCCTCGCCGGAGGGCGTCACCGGAGCTGATCTCCAGAAGCTCAGGCTGCTCCATTTTTTGGATCGATGCGATGTTCGTAAAGGTAGTGTTCAGGAAGTTGTCCGCCTTGCGCGAGAGAAGCTCCAGCGGGAACGTCTCTGACTTAGCGGAGTGCCGCGATTCCTCCGGTGCGACAAATGAAACCACCGGATCAAGTCCCTGGGCCGCCAGTTTCTCACTGTAGAGTTCGGCTTTGCCGCTGGCTGTGACAAACCCGCCGTGGGCGAAGGGAAGAAATGGCCCGTCACCAAAGTTCAGCCGGACGTGGCCTTCTTTTTCCAGCCGCTCACGGGTGATTCCCTGGCGCCAGCGTTCCCAGCCGTTCGGGATGTGCTGGCCCTCGGAAGGAGAGAGCGTTGCGTCAATCATTTCATCCGCGTCTTGCTGGAAACATTCCTCCGTGAATCCCATACGCTGCGCCAGCGCACCGAACATCTCACTATTGGACTTAGACTCACCCTGCGGATCCAGCGCCTGGTTGGAAATTTGCAGATATGTGTGCCCGTAGGCCTTGTTCAAATCTTTGTGTTCCAGGAACGTGGTTGCGGGAAGGACAATGTCAGCGTAGCTGGTGGTGTCCGTGAAAAACTGCTCGTGGACTACGGTAAAAAGGTCTGAGCGGAGGAAGCCGCGGACCACATCCACGTGGTTCGGTGCGACGACGGCTGGATTGGAGTTATAAACAAAGACTGCTTTCACCGGTGGGTCGCTCAGGTGGTTCAGAGCCTTGCCCAGCTCAGACATGTTCACCGTGCGGGCCGCGCGTCCGAGCGGGCTTTTCTGCATCAGGTCGGGGCGCTCCAATGCGTGCACGTTCAGATAAAACGATCCGCTGGTGGAAAGCTGCAAGCCGCCACCGGATTCGGTGTAGGAACCGGTAATGCACGGCAGCATGGCGATGGCCCGTACGGCCGATCCGCCGTTCTGCGAACGCTGCACGCCGTAATTCACGCGAATTACCGCTGGACGGACCGTGGCGTATTCCCGCGCCAGCTTGCGGATGTCGTCCGCGGCGATCCCGGTCCATTGGGCAACGCGCTCCGGAGGATACTCCTGCGCCCGCTCCCTGAGCTGCTCAAACCCTAACGTGTACTTGGCGACGTAGTCTGCGTCGTAAAGATTCTCGTTGATAATGACGTGCATCATCCCCAGGGCCAGTGCAACGTCCGTACCTGGATTGATAGGCAGATACCAGTCGGCGCAGCGGGCGGTGCGCGTTTTATAAGGATCGATCACCACCAGCTTGGCGCCCTTCTGCCGCGCCTCTTCAATGAACGGCCACAGGTGGATGTTGGTGCCGTGTATGTTCGCGCCCCAGGCGATGATGTACTTGGCGTCGCGGAACTGTTCCGGCTCTGTTCCAATGCTGCGGCCAATAACGGTCTGGAGTCCCGCAGCGCCAGCGGCGGCACAGATAGTGCGGTCCAGTTGCGATGCGCCCAGTCGATAGAAGAAACGGTGCGCCATGCCGGAGTAGCTCAGCACGCCCATGTTGCCGGCATACGAGTAGGGAAGGATGGCTTCCGGGCCAAAGTCGTGTGAGATTTTCTGGAAGCGTCCCGCGATCTCGTCCAGTGCCTCGTCCCAGGAGATGCGAGTGAAATCTGTGGCATCGCCCTTGCCCTGTCCTTTGGGCGCGGTCCGCCGCATGGGATAGAGCACGCGGTCCGGCGAGTAAACACGGTCAAGATACTTGGTCACCTTGGCGCACAGGAACCCACGCGTGACCGGATGCGCCGGGTCACCCTGGACCCGTGTCGCGCGGCCATCTTCGACAGTCACCAGGACGCCGCAGGCGTCGGGGCAGTCGTGCGAACAGACGGCATGGACGACTTTCTTCATAAAAACATTATAAGGGTTTGGCAGCATCAACCGCGAAATGGAACAAAGGGCCTCGGGAAGCCTCGCTCACTTGCCTTTCATGGATTAAGGGCCACCATGGATTAAGAGCCGCGCAATAGATTAAGATGTCAACTCTGCCTTTGCTTCATCGCTATCCAGCGTTCGCAAAGGGCTTTCTTCCCGTCTTAGTTCACGATAAGGTCTTAGCTCCAAGGTGGAGCCAACGCCTTCTAGAAAAGAGGAAACACCACTATGAAAAGTATCAGGATTGTGAGCGCGGTTTTGTGTTTCGTGATGAGTATGAGCGCGTTCCTTATGGCGGAATCCGTTCAGGTAGGCAATTGCAGACCAATACCGGCCGATGACACCTTCTCCACCATTCAGGCCGCGGTGAACGCCTCAGACGCAGGGACCACAATTTTGGTGTGTCCGGGCGTCTATCCCGAACAGGTGACCATCAACAAGGCATTGACCATCCGAGGCGTCCGGAGCGGGACGTCGGACGCCGCAATTATCGTTGCACCTGGGGGCGGCATCGTGGCGAATACCTCCAGTCTGGCTACCGGTAATCCGATTGCCGCCCAGGTACTGGTTTCGGGGACAGCGGAAGTGAATATCAGCAACCTGACCATCGACGGAGCCAACAACAAAATCAATGCCTGCAGTCCGAACCTGATCGGCCTCTATTACCGAAACGCTTCGGGGACGGTGAGCCATGTGGTTGTGCAGAACCAGGCGCTCGTCGCCATTGACAACGGCTGCCAGAGTGGATTGGGAATATTTGCGCAGAGCGGCAACGGACGGAGTTCGACGGTAACGATCGAGAACAGCCACGTTCAGAACTATCAGAAGAACGGGATTACGGGCAATGAGCCCGGCACCAGGATTCACATCTTTGGAAATACAGTGGTGGGACAGGGCAGCACCACGGGCGCGGCCGAGAATTCCATCCAGATCGGCTTCGGAGCCGCAGGCAAGATCGTCGGCAATACCGTGATGGATGACGTTTTCGCTCCTGACACCATCAACGACTCAGGCGACGCTGCTTCCGGAATCCTGGTATTCGCGTCAGAAGACGTGACTGTTTCCGGTAACACGGTCGGCAATACCCAGTTCGGAATCGCCTTTGTTTCGGACCCGGTTTTTGGCTCTGCCGACGAAGGTGTGATTACGTCGAACCGTGTGACCGCCACGCACATCTTTGACGGCATTGATCTCTGCAGCAACCGAAACAAAGTGCACGATAACGTCATTAACGGGAGTGACGAAGCCGGCATTCACGTGGACAGCAGTTGTGGGAAAGTTACAGGGAACAAGGTCAGCGACAACACCATCAACGGCGCATGTGCCGGGATCCTGGTGGGAACAGCGGCCGGCTCCAACAACATTGACGACAACGAGTTTTTCAACGTCCGGCACACCGTATCGACGGCTGATGTGTGTCCCGCGCCAGCGGCCGCTACTCGCTCCATGGCCCAGGCGTCCACAACAGGACAGTCTAAGTACCAGCCGGCACGGCCGTAGCGGATTTAAATCACCAGGCTCTATAGCTCTCGTAAGCCGTGGCTCCGAACCATGCAAGCAGGCGGCCACGGCGACGAGGGCGACGGTTGCAGATGAACAGCAAACTAGAGCAGGAGCAACAGCAGCACCATAAACACCTAAGCGGCAAGCGGGCGGCCGATCTCCCAATGATGCCCGTAAGGATCGACCACTCGCCCCACGCGCCAGCCGTGTCCTTCGTTTACAGGATGGACCTTCGACGCACCGGCCTCCACCGCTCGCGCGAAGACAGCATCCGGATCAGCGACCGTCAAGACCATTCGAACAGAGCCGCCACCAAGAGACTCCGGGCTGAAGTTTCCATGCTCTGGAGATTCGTCACTCGTCCAAAATTCCGCGCCCTCCACGGAAAGTCTTGCCACCACGCCGCCCTCGGGTCCATCCAGGCGAAAGACCTCAGTGGCCCCGAAGGCTGATTTATAGAACTCGACGGCTTGCGCACCATTCCGAACCGATAACCAGGGTGCGATTGTGCACCGCACCGCAGCGCCGGCAACGGGATCTAAGGCCATAGGCCCTCCTCAGTGAAAGTTTGCAGCAACATGAATGACAAAGTGCATGGCCAGAACGACGGCTGAGAGCAGAATGCCTGCCGCGATCGGGCCTCGCTTTCGCCAGAGTTTGATTGCTGCGATGACGAAAATCATTTCCGGTATCACAATCCCGGTAAGCACATGTGTCCATTCCATACGTTCCAGGCCCAACGCGGGAAAAAAGCGAAACGACAGGCGCAGAAGACCAAAGGCACACAGGACCAACATGCCGGCAATGACGGCGCCGGCCAATATCCCGGCGGCCTTTTTCCCGATGTGATTTAAGCCGCCAGCAGAGTGTCTAAAAATCGCCGTTGTGCTCCCGAGGGCCCAAAAGAGCGCAGCCCAGTCGCTCTCAATGAAATCCAGTTCTCGTAGCATTGCATTGGTCCAGTCCTGCCTGCCGGATGACGAGTACCGGGCAACGGTATGCAGAAGTTTTGAAGCCAATCCGCGGGTTGCTCGCATTAGCTGTTCTCCCCCGTCAATGCTGTGCGTCCAAGGCGGCCGAGAGTACGAGAAAGGCGGTGTTCACGTGCGAACCGCAAACCATCAGGGGTAAGTCGATACAGATGTCGTGGTGGTTTGCCTATCTCAACTGTTTCCCAGGAAGTCTCGAGCAGTCCCCGCTCAGCAAGTCGCATGAGAATTGGATAGAGAGTGCCGGATTTCAGCCCTGTGTTCCCGCTGATGTCATATCCATATTTCCAGTCCTTCGGATGTTGGAGAAAAACATCCAGGACCCGGAGGGTTTGTGGTGACAAGCGCAGTTTCATCCTACGCAGTCTACATATGTAGAGTTTAGGCGTCAACAGTCATCAAAGAAAACACTGAGAGCGCGGCCAGAAGAAGAGCAGCTTAGTTGTTCACGCGGTTGCCACCGCCTGGCTCGTCTTCACAAGCTCCGGCGCGCTCCAGCAGCAACTTGCGCTCGCGTGCGTTTCGAGTGAGCGATGCCGCACGTTCGAACTCTGCCCGGGCCTCGTTGCGGCGGCCGAGCTTGACGAGAAGATCGCCGCGCACGCTGGGCAAGAGGTGATAGTTCTCCAGCGAAGGCTCGGCGGTCAGTGCATCGATGATCTCAAGCCCCGCGGCTGGGCCGAACGCCATCCCGACTGCGACCGCGCGGTTCAGTTCGACGACCGGAGATGGCGTAATCTCGGCGAGTTCACCATAAAGCGCGACGATACGCTGCCAGTCGGTTTCCGCTGGGACACGCGCTCGCGCATGGCAAGCTGCGATCTCGCCCTGTAATGCATAGGGGCCAGGTGCACCGCCAAGCTTTGCGGCGCGGTCAAGTGCAGTGAGACCACGGCGGATGAGAAGCTGGTCCCATCGCGCGCGGTCCTGATCAAAGAGCAGAATGGGCTCTCCTGCCGGGCCTACCCGTGCCCGGGAGCGCGATGCCTGGATCTCCATGAGAGCAACCAATCCGTGCGCCTCAGGTTCCCGCGGAACCAGTTCAGCCAGTATACGGCCAAGGCGGAGCGCATCTTCGCAGAGGGCCGGGCGTAGCCAGTCATCCCCTGCGGTCGCCGAATAGCCCTCATTAAAGACAAGGTAAATGACTTCCAGCACTGACGACAGACGCTCCGCGAGTTCGGCCCTGCGGGGAAGTTCGAAGGGGACGCGCTTTTCCGCAAGCGTTCGTTTGGCCCGCACAATGCGCTGGGCGACGGTCGGCTCCGGGACCAGGAAGGCGCGCGCGATCTCCTCTGTGGTCAGACCGCCGAGCAAACGGAGTGTCAGGGCGACCTGCGCCTCTGTGGAGAGCACGGGATGGCAGGAGATAAATACCAGCCGGAGAAGATCGTCGCCGACATGATCGTCAATGGAGGCGTCAAGATCGGGCACGGTTTTCTCCTGTGCTTCAAGCTCGTAACCAAGTTCTTCGTGCTTACGTTCACGCACCTGGTTGCGGCGGAAGAAATCGATGGCGCGATGCTTCGCGGTGGCCATGAGCCAGGCCCCGGGGTTGTCAGGGACACCCGATTTCGGCCACTGCTCGAGTGCTGACACGAGAGCGTCGTGCGCCAGGTCCTCGGCAACGCCGATATCGCGCACCATTCGCGCGAGACCGGCAATGAGCCTGGCCGATTCGATCCGCCAGACCGCGTCAATTGCACGATGTGTATCGGTAGCCGTCACAGCTACCGATAACACCACGCTTTAGTCCGTCATGCAAGCCGAGCAGCTCCACACCATGGCTGGGCGCTCAATGCGCCACCGGCAACGTTTCTGTTATTCGGAAGGAAAACCTTCAGGCCCATACATCTCGCGCACTTCGGTTTCACCTTCCCAGCCCGGCCAGTATTTCTTGTGAAGCTCCATGAATCGGACCGCCGATTCGACGGCCTCCTCCTTTGACTTCAACTCGAACTGCGCGTATCCGCCGACAATCTCCTTGGCCTCGGTGAAAGGCCCGTCAGTCACGGTGACCTTTCCTCCTGAGAGCCGCACGCGGGCGCCCGATGCGGTCGACTTAAGTCCTCCGCTCCCGATCATTATGCCGGTCTTGGTTTCTTCTTCCGCGAGCTTCCCGATTGCATCCATCAGTTCCTTGGGTGGTGGGCCCTGCTTCTCAGCGTGCTTGACGATCATCATGAATCGCATGGTTAAGTCTCCTTATGATTTGGTTGTGAGCTGAGCTTTCGGACCGTATCGACCACCGGAACCTGGGCTCTATCTATGCGTCGAGCGAGCGGCGGCAAAATCGACACGCTGCGGCCGCACTGCAATTATTTTTTTACGGCGATTTTCGCGCGCAGGCGCTCCTCTTGTTCTCTTAGCTCGGGCGTAAGTTCGGCGCCGAAGTCCGCGGCCTCAAACACCTGGCGAATTTCGAGTTCGGATTCCCCGTCCATGGGATTGGGGCAGCGCTTGACCCATTCAATAGCCTCTTCCTTCGACTTGACCTGCCACAGCCAGAAGCCGGCAACCAGTTCCTTTGACTCGGTAAAAGGCCCGTCGATCACGGTCCGCTTTGTTCCAGAGAACTTGACTCGCGCACCCTTCGAACTGGGGTGAAGCCCTTCCCCAGCAAGCATCACGCCGGCTTTTACCAGTTCTTCGTTGAACTTACCCATTTCAGTAAGCAGCTTCTCGCTCGGCATTACACCCGCCTCGGAGTTCTTATTGGCCTTGACTATCACCATGAATCGCATTGTCATTTCTCCTTAATGTATTTCAGCTTTTGGAGCCGAGCCTTCACGCGGTTTTTAGCCGGTTGAATCTCACCTCTAATAGGACGTCGAATGGACGGATGCGAGATCGACAAGGTAGCAAGATTTTTTTCGCCAGAATTTTTCAGGCCCGGGCGTGCTTCTTTTTGTTCACCTTACCCGCCCTGGGAGGACGAATTGGCCACTGAAGCTTCCATAACCGGTTGCGCCGGAGTGGTTCATGACCGGCCTGGACGTTCGCTAATTCTTGCCCTTCGTCTTCCTGGCCGGCGTCTTTCTGGTTTTCATGGGATGGATTGTTTCCCCCTGGGCCAGCATCTGAACATATTTCTTGATCCTGTCCGTCCGCGTCTCAGCTTTCTTGGCGTCATGGACCCGATAAAGAATCGCATAGCGGTTAGCGCTGTCCAGTGTGGAGAAGAAGCTCTTGGCGCGCGGATTACGGTCAAGGGCTGCCTGTAAATCGTCGGGAACAACGGCTTTGCTCTGGGACGCATAGGCAGCTTCCCAGCGGCCGTCGGTCTTGGCCATATTTACTTCGTCCAGGCCCGCGGGCTTCATCCGCTTTTGGTCGATGAGTTCCTGCGCTCGGACCTGGTTGATCTTGGACCACTTGCTCTTGCGCGAGCGCGGGGTGTAACGAACCAGCCAAAAGCGATCGTCGAACTTGTCGAGTTGCCCGTCAATCCAGCCATAACACAGCGCGCCATCGATTGCCTCCTGGCGCGACACGCTCGCGACTCCAGATTCCTTTTTCGCAAGTTTGAGCCACAGTCCTTTGCACGAGCGTGGTTGCTCGGAAAGCCATTTCTCCCAATCGGCAGCGGAGGCGAATGCGATGATCGGTAATCCAGCTTTCATTTTGGCAACGGGCATCCAGGGTGCAGGCTCCTATGCGGCATTCATTTCCTGGGCTGTTCTGCTTTACCGGCGCCTTCGGCATGGCCCAGGTGTGCGCACTCTTGCTGCTGCTCGGGTGTGATCTGGGTCGGCGTTTCACCGGCAGGCACGGAATTGCATCGCATGGTGTCCTCGAACCCCGGTGCTGAGAAGACGAAGGTCAGGCTGATTGGTTCGGCCCCAACGTTCTTCAAACTTACCCAGGTATTGGCCGGAATGAACACCAGCCCTCCCGCCTGGAGATCACGTTCCTGATCGCCGAGCCAGACGTGGGCTTTGCCGCTCTGGATCAGCACGATTTCATCCTGGATCAAGTGCCTGTGCTTCGGCAAGGTCGCGCCGGGAGCAAGCTCCTCCGTCCCCGCGACCAGATGCTGGGAGCCGTTGTTTTTTGGGCTGACCTTCAGCATGAACTGGGACGAGGCGGGGGCACTGGCGTCGGTGTGAATGCGGCGGGTCCGCAACTCGCCTTCATTTTTTTCCAGCAGAAGCGGCTTGGGATTGGCTGCTGTGTCGGGAGTTGCATTGGCTTGAATTGATTGAACACGCGAACCGCAGAGCCCAATCACTATTACTACTGCTGCTATAGCGAAGCTCCGGACTACTGTCGACTTCACATATCACCTCCCGAGTAGTCTACGCTTATCAAGGTGGAAGAAACGTAGCGGCAGGTCAGTTGCAGCATGCTTCGTAGCGATTAGAATATGGCAAAGAGATCAGGAGCGAGGCATGAAGAAAATGCCGGCTGGAGAGTTCAAGGCACGCTGCTTTTCGGTTGTGGAGAGTGTGCGTGCAACCAGGGAGCCAATGTTGATCACGAAACGAGGCCGTTCGGTGGCCATGCTAGTGCCTGCACCAGCGGAGAAGCAGGAGTTTTTTGGGCGGCTGCAGGGTGTGGTCAAGATCGTTGGCGACATTGAATCTCCCATCTGGTTACATGCGATGGAAAAGTAAGGGCGAGTCCGTTGAGGCAATCTGGTAGAAGCTACACTTTCCATTGCGACAAGATACGCTGCGCGAGTTTGCCTGTAACTTGGTAGTACCCTTCGCTCGATCTATATTCTGAAAAAAGGCGTGGTGTCGATCGGGCAGGATAAAATTACTAGCAATGGATACGAGCAAACGAACTTACAACTTCTTCATAGATGGAAGTTTTTCCGATGCGCCCAAAGAGTGCCTACCTAAACTCAAAGATGCGAACCTGAGAGATATAGCGATCGGATTCTCTAAGAATTTTGATGACATGTCCGAGCTAGCGGCCTTACCCCTAAAGCTGGCGTTCATTGGCCTGACAGGGCAACGAGAGATGATGAATTTTATGGCAGCATGCATGAGGAGCAATCGCTCTGCCACTAAGTACGGGAAAGATCCAGAGGCGACGAAAGTAATAAATGACGAAATGGCCAAAGTGCGCGATGAAGAAGAAACCAAGAAATGGATAAGCGATAACGCAAATGACATTGTTTCAAATGTCTTTCAAATGCCAGACATGCGACCCACTGTTCGTATCCTGTTACTTTCGCTGCTCTCATCTTCATGGACATTATTTGAAGCATTATCTTCTGATCTATGGATTAACCTGGTAAATGCGCGTCCCGTGCAACTGGGAAGCAGCGTAATCGCGAATTTGCCTGATCAACACGACGGTCAGGAATTTGATAGCAGAGGCGTATCGCTACGGGTGTTGGCAAAGCACAGTTTTGACCTAAGCAAGGCTCTAGGTACGCTTCTGAGTAAAAGGTTTGATTTCACGAGTTTGTCAGGTATCAAGAGGGCTTACAAGTCAGCATTCCCCGAAATAGGTTTGGACATTTTCGATAATCCCGAATTAAGACTGTTGCAGGCGTACCGTCACGTAATTGTGCATCGGGCGGGCACAGCCGATCGTAGCTTTATCGACACCGCAAGATTGCAGAACATTGTCTTGGGTCAGCCTGTCCCATTGGAAGAGCGTTCTGCCGAGAACATGATCAACGCTGCGGCGGGATGCGGTACCCAATTGATCAGTAGGCTAGATGATTGGTTAAATCGGCATCCAATCCAACTGTGAACAAACGGTGGATAAAGTATTCCGCTATCCCGCTAGCTCAGCCGCCTTGCCTTTTACTCCACGCAGATCGAGTTTTCCCGTTCCCAGATACGGTAGTGCATCCACGTGGAAGAACTGGTCTTTACGCGGTTTCCACAATGCCGGCAGGTCGCATTGCGCAAGTTTTTCCAGCACCGGAGCCAGTTTATCGTCAGAAAGCGTATGCAGTACCACGATGCGTTCGCCTTTCTTTTCGTCGGGCACGGCGGCTACGGCAAAGACCTGTTCGGTTGAGTCAGCCAGCTCGTGGAGTTTGTCTTCAATCTTGATGTGCGGCACCATTTCGCCGGCAATCTTACTGAAGCGGCTCAGACGGTCCGTGATGGTGAGGAAGCCATCTTCTTCCATGTTGGCGATGTCGCCGGTGGTGTACCAGCCGTCTTTTAAAACTTCGGCGGTTTTGTCGGGACGGCCAAGATAGCCCTGCATTACGTTTGGACCTTTGACCAGCAACATTCCCGGCTGGCCCGGCGGCAGGACTTGTTGCGTTTCCGGATCAACAATGCGCACGCTGATTCCCGGTAACGGATGCCCGATGGTCCCGCGCCGCGCCGCTACCTGGCGGAAGCCGGGCGCACGGAAATCGCGTCCATTGACAGCCACGACGGGCGAGCATTCGGTGCAGCCGTAGCCTTCCAGTGGACGCACGCCGAACAAGTCTTCGAACGCCAGAGCTACGCGTTCCGGCAGTTTCTCCGCGCCGACCAGCACATATTGCAGGCTGCCGAAATGCTCCGGGGAACAGCGTTTCATGTAGGCCTGCAAGAATGTTGGCGTGGCCACCAGGAAAGTCACGCGATACTTTGAGACCAGCTCGCTGATGGATTTGGCATCGAGCGGATTGGGATGAAAGACCACGCCGATCCCATGCACCACCGGCATCCAGAGTGTGGCCATGAAGCCAAAGGAATGAAAAAACGGCAGGATGCCCAGCACTTTGTCCTGGCCATCCAGCATGAAGATCTGCGTTACCTGCCGGATGTTGGAAAGCAGGTTGTAATGCGTGAGCATCACGCCTTTGGGTTCTCCGGTGCTGCCGCTGGAAAAGATGACGGTACAGAGACTGTCCGCGGTGCTGGGCCGCGCACCTAACGCGCGTTTCAAGATGCGATGCGGCAGAGTCCAGGCATATAAAAGAGAAATGAGTTTTTCAGAAAGCTTTGGTCCGGCCAGCACATCTTCCAGCAGCAGCGTCTTTCCGGGGATTTCCATTTTGGGGAAGCGCTCCAGGAAAGCCCTGGACGTAATCACTGTTTGCAGGTTGCACTGTTGGGCGCACGAGGCAATCGCCTCATTGTTCGCGGTGTAATTCAAGTTGACGGGGACGTGCCCCAGCAGCGTTGCCGCGTAATTCGCGAGCGCGCCGCCGACGGAAGGCGGTAACAGCATGCCGACCATCTCCTGGCCCTGCCATAGTGGAGCCAGCCGGCGCGCCACAAAGATGCACTTCACAAGCATACCGCCGAATCGCACTTTGGGTACGCGGCCATCGGCTGCGGCAAAGCGCCACGGATACCGGCGAGCGCTGTGGACGAACGCGCGGTCCAGTGTGTGACGCGGATTACGGTCGGACTCAAAGGCCACGCTTTGCAACTCCTGCACCGCTCGCCGGACTTCAATCGGAGAACTCTCCGCCGGGAGCCACTCGCCAAAGCTCACCGTTACCGGATAAGGAATGCGGCGCGGGGCTTTCCATAGGAAACGGTTGCGCTCAAAGCTGAAGATGCTTCCCCAGACGCCGTGCAGGTTGATCGGAACAATGGGCGCGTCAATGCCTTTCATGATGCGTTCCATGCCACGGCGGAAGGGCAGCAGTTGGCCGGTGCGGGTAATCTGGCCTTCGGCAAAGATGCAGACGATCTCGCCATCGCGGATGGCGTCGCTGGCGCTGCGCAGGGAGCGGATCATGTCGCGCGGCCGCAGTTCCGACGAAATCGGAATGGCCCGTAGCATCATTGCAAAAGGCTTGACGAACGGCTGGTCGTAAATCCCTTTGAACATGATGAAGCGGATAGGCCGGTCCGTGGCGGAGACCAGCAGCAGCACGTCGACGAACGACATGTGATTGGAAACGAACAGCGCTCCGCCTTTTTCGGGAATATTGTCGCGGCCGATGATCTTGATCCGGTAGACCGTGTGCGTCAGCATCCACAGCAGCAGGCGCAGGAACCACTGCGGCAGCAGATACAGAACGTAAATGGTCCCTGCCAGCGTGAAAACCGCGCTGGCCAGAAAGACACCGCGTGCGTTCAGATGGCCGTAACGCGTCAGCAGGAAATACACTCCCGAAGCCGCCGCTCCGGCGATGAATGACAGCAGATTGGCGGCGGCAATAACACCACCCTTCTTGTCTGTCGCCGGAAGATGCTGGATGAGAGCGTTGACCGGGACCGCGAAGAAGCCGGCAAAAATTCCTAATCCGGCGAGCACTACGGTGGCCGAAATAAATGTGTGCGGCGAAGCGCCCATCAGTATGGCCATCACCGTCATGCCCAGCGAGCCAAGCGGAATCAAGCCATATTCAATTTTGTTGTCGGAGAGATATCCGGCCAGAAGGCTGCCTACGCCGATGCCGAGCGCCAGCGCGGCATCGAGCAATGCGATCTTTGATGGGCTCAGGTGCAGCGTGTTGTTGCCATAGACCAATACCGTTTGCAGAAACAGCGGTCCCAGAAACCAGAAGTACGTATTGCCGAGGACCGCAAGCCACAACGTCCGGTCCGGTCGCATGAGCTGGATTTGTGTCCATAGCTCGGCGACAAAATTTGCCCGGAACTTCTTTTGCGGAGCGGCAGCCGGGACCTTGGCGATGCCCAGACTGCTTAACAGGCCCAGCACTGCCAGCACCACCAACACGATCCCGGCGCGAGGTTCGTGTCCGGCAAAAATCTGGGCGAACCAACCCGCGGCCATGGCGCCGGAGATGATGGCCAGAAACGTTCCTAGTTCAATCACGCCGTTGCCCCAGGACAGCCACTTCTCCGGCAGAAGTTCCGGCAGCAATCCGTACTTGGAGGGACCAAACAACGCTGCCTGCATGGCCACGATAAACAGCACAACCAGCGCAAGAGGGAAATGCGTGAAGAGCAATCCCGGATGCTGCCACAGCTCCGTCACCTGGGCCAGGTCGGCCTTTTGTGGCGCGGACAAAGCAACAACAGCCAGGGCCATCGCGGCAATCTCAATGATTTTGGTAGCAATGGTGATCTGCCGTTTGCTGAAGCGGTCGGCAAAGAACCCGCCTGCCATGCTGAACAACACCAGCGGAATGAAGAACAGCAGCGTGATCAGGGAAACCAGAGCGTCGCGACGGGCGTCATTCAGGGCCATCCCCAGCACCATGAACGACAGAAGGTAGCGCAACACGTTCGCGCTGAAAGCACCCTGGAACTGGGTGAGGATCAGCGCCCAGAAGCTGCGTCGCCAGGCCTTCTCAATCGGCTGTTGTGGGGGAACTAGAGTTGCGTTTATGTCCGTGCCCGGCGCAGGATCGGAAGGCAACGGCCCATCGGTGGCTGACGTCGTGGCTGTATCAGGCATAGTGTCAGAGATCTTGATGTGGAGGAGAACATTCTGGCACCAGTCCGGCTGGATGTAAATGCTGGTATAACGATGCCGCTAAAAAAAAAGCCTGGCCGGCGCCAGGCTCAATCAAAAATGTATGTTCTCTAAACCGTCATCAATTCCTTTTCCTTGGCCCGTGAGAGTTCTTCCATCTTCTTGATCTCGTCGTCGGTGAGCTTCTGGATTTCTTCCAGAGCTTTGCGTTCTTCGTCTTCGCTGATCTTTTTGTCTTTCATGGCTTTCTTGATGGCGTCATTACCGTCGCGCCGGACGTTGCGGACCGCGGTGCGGTGGTCTTCCAGAATTTTGTTGAGATGCTTGACCATCTCCTTGCGGCGTTCTTCGGTGAGCGGCGGCACAGGGATGCGGATCAGTTTGCCGTCGTTCTGTGGGTTTAGTCCCAGCCCGGCGGCGCGGATGGCCTTTTCAATATCGGCCATGATGCCGGGATCGAACGGTTGTACGGTCAGCAATTGCGGTTCCGGAGCGTGCACCTGCGATACCTGGTTGAGAGGCATTTCGGAGCCGTAATATGGAACGCGTACCGTATCCAGCATGTGCACAGAAGCGCGACCAGTGCGCGCCGCAGCCAGATTAGTGCGGAAGTCTTCCACCGCTTTGTCCATGCGCATCTTGAGCTGCGTATAAGTTTCTTTAAGTGCGGGTATGCCCGCGATCACTGATACTGCCATGACAAAAGCCTCGCCCGTGGAAGTTGGGAAACGTTTGATTATACAACCACAGGTTTCCATTCGAGGAGATGTTCGAGTGGGCCGGGCAGGATGGATCGATTAGGCGGAAAGAAGGCATGCCTCGTCTGCGAATGCCCGGCGGGCGCATGAGACTGCTTCGGAATGCGTTTATGCCGCGGTTTTTTCCCCTGATTTGCGGTGAATGTGCCAGGCATGCCAGAGGATGCGCAGTGTAGCCAGCACGGGAATAGAAAGAAATACGCCGATAACTCCTGCTACTTCTCCTCCGGCGAGTACGCCGAAAAGCACGGCCAGCGGATGCAGTTCCAGGGTCTTGCCCAGGATGCGCGGTGAGCTCACGTAGTCCTGTATGCCACGCCAGATCACGAGAAAAACCACCAGCCACCACAGATGGGTGTATCCGGTGAGAAAGGCCACGCCCACAACGATGACGCCACCCACCAGGGGCCCTACCACGGGAATAAACTCCATGGCGCCGGCCGCCGGTCCCAGGGCAAATGCGTATGGCACCCTCATGACGGAGAGCATGAACGTGATCACCACCATCGCCAGTCCGGAGAGGGTGAGCTGAGCACGGAGGAAGGTTCCCAGCATGGAATTCATTTCCGCCGCGGTTTCCGCCGCGATCTGGCGGTTTCTTGTGTCCTCAAAAGCGTCGACGAGGTTCTTCCCCAGCTCACTTCCATCCTTGAGGAAAAAAATGGCCAGGAGAGGAACCAGCAGGAGCCACCACATTCCCTGGACGGTCTTGACCGCGCGGACAATCAGGTTCTGCGTGGCCGTGACCATTTCGCTTTTGTGGGTTTCCAGGAAGTCCCGGACGCTGTTCCTGGTACCCTCGCCCCATCCGTGCCGCTCGCCAAGTTTCTGGACAACACTTTCAAGGCTGTTCTTCTCCACCAGTTCAGGCGCTTTTTTCATGAGCGTCTGTGCTTCCTGCACGATCGGCGGGCCGACCATGGAAAAGGCGATCACCAGTGCGCCAATAAAAATCAGATAGACAATAGCGATGGCGCCGCCACGCGATCCCCGCAGCCACTTCTGTATCCGGGACACCGGTGCTTCCAACAGATAAGCAAAGAAGACGGCAAACAGAAACGCGATCAGCGAGCGCCATGCGGCGTAGAGAAAAAGCAGCACCAGGGTAAACACCAGAGCTGTAAGAAGGGCCTGTGCTGTTTTCTTGTCGAAAAGTTTCACATGTCTCCTTGAGCGGGAAAACCGGGCGGAGAGATTGTAGCTGCGTTAGCGGTAATCGAGAAATCCCAGGCTGATCCCTGGAATCGTCCGCCCTGTCCGCCGGAACACCCCAATCCCTTCACGCGAGCCGTTCGTATTGGTGTTGCCTTCGATGGTTGTCAGCCGCTCGCCTTCCACCTTTTCTATCAGCCCCATGTGGCCGGAAACGGAGCCCACCTTCAGGAGAAAAATCAACCCTGGTTTTACCAGGCCGGGCTGATGGACCGCCTCTGACGTAGCGATGCGATGCACTCCCGATGTGCCCGCCTTGTTCCAGCAGTCCAGCACTCCGGCGTCTTTGATGGCCGGGTTCGTGACCGCAAGTTTGCTGGCCGCTTGCTGGAAACAAAAATAAACAAAAGCAGCACACCAGGGAAAACTACCCGCCGCTGGGTTAATTCCGACGCTGCGAAGATATAAGTCCACCTGCGGCCCGCGGTTTGATCCCAGAGGGCTTTCCATAACGCCAATTTGAGATGAAGCGACGCTGATGACTTCTTCCTGCAGTGGAGTTTCCGATTGTGTCGTGGCGGGTATTTCCAGAGCAAAAAGTGCGGCCCAGGTTGCGGGACCAACGCGTCCATCCATTGTGAGAGGTGTGCCAAACTGGTCGGCGGACCGGGCCTGGAACACGTGGACCGCTTCTTCGGTCTTTCCGCCAAAGCTTCCGTCCTCACCTATCGGACCACATCCAAGCTGGTTTAAACGATGTTGAATGGAACGCACCGCGTTTTTATCGGGACTTCCCGTGCTGATCACATGGCCAGGGAAAGCTGGCATTTGAGGTATCGCTGCTGCTGCTGCCATTGGGCCCCTCCTTTTGTAGAGCTTTACTGAATAGAGCCGCGCTGGGACGACCATTTGTTTGCGCGCCTATCTATATAGCGACATAAAGAGCCGACTCAACCATAACTTCCCTGAGATAATGAGAAACTTATATATGCCTGAACTGCCTGAAGTTGAAACCATCGCCAACGGTCTGCATAAGCGCGTCGCTGGCGACCGGATTGACTCCGTCTGGGTCGGCAACAAACCTGAGCCGCTCAAGTCCTCGGCTGAAGTGATCGTACGCGCTCTGGAAGGCGCTCATATGGAGCGGGTGAGGCGCGTGGGCAAGCATATTGTGTTTGATCTTCTGCGCGGCGAAGGAACTGACGGGCGTCAGTGGGTGGTCCACCTGGGGATGACCGGACGCATGCTTGTGGCCGCGGCAGAAACAGAACTCCCCCAGCACACGCATCTGGTGGCGAAGCTTGCGTCGGGAAGAGAATTAAGGTTCGTCGATCCCCGGCGGTTTGGCCGGCTGGAGATACGCGAGAACAACTTCTGCGGACCTGGCGCAGAACCTCTTCAGATCGGCGTGGAAGATTTTGCCCGGCTTTTTCATGGCAGCAAAGCCCCGGTCAAGGCCGCGCTGCTGAACCAGAAGCTGTTACACGGCGTCGGCAATATTTATGCCGACGAAAGCCTGTTCCGCTCCCGGATTCGCCCACGTCGCCGCGCCTACTCGCTGACGCAATCCGAACTGCGCAAGCTCCACGCAGCATTACAAAAGGTGTTGAAGGCAGCCATTGCCGCCGGTGGGTCCTCCATCTCAGACTATGTGGATGCTGATGGCGAAGCCGGGTACTTTCAGATACAGCACAAAGCTTACGGCCGTGAAGGCAAGCCGTGCCTGGTCTGCAAGACGCCGATTAAGAAGATCGTGGTTGCGGGGCGAGGGACGCATTATTGCCCGAAGTGCCAGAAGTAATTCCAACGTCTCGAGCTTAGCGAGAGATCCCTATCGCTAAGAAAATGTGTGCGGAAACGTATCTCGCAAGTGAATGCATCTTCAAATCTGCGCTTCCCTTAAGAGTTGTCGCAGGAATAGGGCTCCCTCGCTTCGCTCGGGATAAAAACAAAAACCTAACTGCCCGGTTTCAAAACCTCCGTACTGGCCAGCAGCTTTCTCATGCCGCGCAGCCAGCGGTCGTAGTCATTGGCTTTGTTCTGGAAATACTTGGCGGCTTCAGGGTGCGGCAAGATCAGGAATTTCTCTTCTTCCATGGCTTTCACCACATCGGAAGCCACTTGTTCCGGCTCCAGCGCGCCTTGCAGCAGGAAGGCGCCACCGGCGAACTCGGCCTTGAGCAGCATGTTGGTGCGCACTCCCTGCGGGCAGAGCGCGGAGACGCGGACACCCTGGTCGCCGTAGGTAATGGCCAGCCACTCGGCAAAACCGAGCGCGGCGTGCTTGGTCACCGCGTACGGCGCTGAGCCGATCTGCGTCAGCAGCCCGGCGGCGGACACCGTCTGCAATAGATAACCTTCCTTGCGCTCGAGCATTTGTGGCAGTGCGGCGCGCGCCGCAAAAACGTGGGCCATTACGTTGACGTCCCAACTGCGCTGCCAGTCGCTGTCCGGTGCTTCCGGTCCACCAACCGCGCCGATGCCGGCATTGGAGCAGAAAATGTCCACTCGTCCAAATGTCCGGGTGGCTGCTTCAACCAAAGCCTGGACCTCGGTTTCTTTGCCCACGTTGCAGGGGATGAAGGCGCTCTTGGCCGGTCCGATCTCACTGGCCACTTTCATTCCCTGGTCTTTATCAATATCGGAGACCACAACAGCTTTTGCTCCTTCTTTGGCGAATCGATGGCATAGTGCACGACCGATCCCATTCGCCCCGCCGGTGACTACTACGACTTTTCCTTGAATTTGCATGACGAAAAGATAATCCCTTGGTACAGATTGTTCAAACCGGAAGCGCAAACTGTTTCTGTAAACTCTTAAGCATCATTCCGCGTCCGCCAGGAGTCAAAACGCACATGAATACATACGCTATCGGCGTGGATCTGGGTGGCACCAACCTGCGCATTGCCGCAGTGGACAGCCAGGGAAAGATGCTGGAGAAGATCACCACCGGCACTGTGGTGGCGCGTGGCCGCGACCGCGTCATCGACGACATGTGCCGTGCGATTCAGCGGTTAACTGCGAAATTCCGTAGCGAGACTAGTCAACTGGCTGGCATCGGGATTGGCGTGCCCGGAATCATTGAAATGGAGACGGGCACGCTGCGCGAATCGCCCAATCTTCCCGGCTGGCAGGACTATCCTGTGCACAGCGAAATCGAACGCAGGCTGGGGACCAGGGTCATCCTGGAAAACGATGCCAATGCCGCGGCGTTAGGAGAAAAATGGCTTGGGGCCGCTGCCAAAGCTGACGACATGTGCATGATTACTCTGGGGACAGGCGTCGGCGGCGGCATTGTGCTGCAAGGCAAAATCTGGCACGGAATGAGCGGCATGGCGGGTGAACTTGGCCACATGAACGTGGAACAGAACGGGGCACCGTGCAACTGCGGAAGTCGCGGATGCCTGGAGCAATACGCCTCAGCCACCGCGATCAAGCGGATGGCCATGGAGGCAGTGGCCACGGGCAGCGCGCCAGAAATGGAACGAGCCATGAAGGATGGCGGGGAATTTACTTCCAAAGAGATCTACCAACTGGCGCAGCAAGGGGACGGACCTGCGCGTGAAGTTTTTCGCCGCGCCGGTACAGCGTTGGGAATTGTGGTGGCCGATCTGATGAATGCCTTGAACCTGCCCATGTATGTGATTGGCGGCGGCGTTGCCGATGCCTGGGAGGCCTTTGCTCCGTCCATGATGGAAGTCGTGCAAAGAAATTCTTATGTGTACCAGGCCACCGCATCGCGAACCCGCCGGAGCACTGCAATCGAACGCGCACTAATGGGCAATGACGCTGGACTTGTTGGGGCTGCCCGCTTGTCCATGCCCGCAGCAGAAACCAGACTGCCGCTGTGAGATCGTACGCAACGCGACGCGCAGGGAACTTACTCCAGAGTTACCGGCTTTAGCCATTTTTCAACACCTCCATGACCGGCGCAGGTTCCACTGACGTGCTCGTTGTTGCTGTAAGTCTTGTCCTGGCATTGGGCCGTGGCCCCCGCCGGGATTGCCGACTTAACTTTGATTTTTCGCCAACGCCCCTTCTGATTGCGATCGACTTGACCGTTGGAGGAAGTCGAAGCGTTGGGGGCCGCGGCCGGCTGTGTGGCAGGTTGTTGCCCGGCGGGGGTTTGCGCCAAAAGCATCAGGCACATCGGAATCACTGGCAGAAAGGCCGTTAGCAGTTTCATTTCTTGCCCCCTGATGCAAGCAGAAGTTCCTGAGCTTGGATCGTCGGAAATTATATAAAAAGCCCGCGCTCTTTGCGCCATCGAATTTTATTTCGGATGGCATCCTGGCACACTGCATTCCTGCCTGCGTGTAGCTGATTGTCGTTTTGTTAAAGATTGCAGAGTTTTGACCCCGGAGGCGGTTTAGAAGAATCCAGCGCCTTAGTGAAATTTAAACTAACCGCTTAGGGGAAAATTAATAGCCAATCAAAGTAAAAAGAAAGTTGTATCTTCACACGGAAGTAACTTGGAGTAGCGCTATACTCGGTTCCACTAAGACGTAATTGGAAGTCGCGCACCGCGACGATGGCCGGCTTCCAAGGATTGATTCTTTGCCCCTGTTTGCTAAAACGTCGTTCTTCCATTGCGTCCAACTCAAGAGTGTGTTGATGGCACAGGGGCAATGTCCACGGTTTAAAGCGCCGGCCTCGTTGAAGAGCCCGCCGGGCGGTTTTCCAGCTGAACCGCTCGGAGGCGAAACCAGCCAAAATTAAGATCGACGGTTTGCAATACGCTGTTGAAGTGTCGAAACTCCGAACGCGCCATGTTGGCGCAAAGAATGGAAAAAAGTATGGCAACTGCACCAAAAGCTACTCCGATTTCCAACCAAGAAATTGAAAATGTCCTGGCGTTCCGGACCAAGCCGGGCGCGGAAAATATCAAAGGAGGCGAGACCAAAGAACTCGGCATGGTGGACGTCAGCCACTTTGACAAGATCCGCTTGGTATGTGATGAACGCATCGGTTCAACCTGCAATGTGATTGTCCGGCTCACCATCACCGAAGGAAATGAACTGGTTGCGCTTCTGGACCATGTTCTGCTTACACCGCACGCTCAATTGACCAGAGTGTACGATGTGCCCGGAACAAAGATCTCTGTCGCCATTGACGGCATAGGGGCTGCAAATACCCAGGGCTCCGTTGACGTGTTGATCTACGGCCAATTCTGAATTGCGAAACTGCGCTGATTGAAATGCCAAAAGACAAAAGCGCACCTCAACATGAGGTGCGCTTTTTAAACTCGCGGCAATAACAACAGTGCAGAAAAATTTCGGGTCAGGTTTCGCTTACATTTGTCACTCGTAGCGCAACGCCACCATGGGGTCCACGGTCATGGCTCGGCGTGCCGGTATGCAGCAGGCGGCCAGCGCCACCAGCGTAAGCAGCACGGAGACTCCGCCGAAAGTCAGCGGGTCCGTTGCGCTTACTCCATAGAGCAGTGCGGCAATCAGGTGCGTGAGAGCCAGGGCCGCCGCTATGCCAATCATCACTCCCAGCAGGGCCAGTCGGATTCCGTATTGCATCACCAGACGCAGCACATCGGCAGGCCGCGCACCCAGCGCCATGCGCACGCCGATCTCAGCGGTACGCTGGGCCATGGTGTAAGAAACAACGCCGTAAATACCGATCGCGCCCAATGCGAGCGCCAGCCCGGCAAATACCGCGAACAGCATCATGATGGATCGCGACCCTGCCACCGACTCGGAGACAATGGTGGGCAGGGTCTGCACCTCCGTCAACGGGACTTCCTGGCTTAGCGTTGAAACCACATGCTGCAAAGAGCCTGCCATGTCCAACGGCCCGGCGGATGAACGGACCGCCAGCGTCATCTCCACGGGAGGATGCTTGGGATCGATGTTAGCTCCGACGCCATAAGGCAAGTAGACTTCGCCCGCCATCCAGGGTGGCAGCGGGTTCGTCAGTTGGTCCTCACTAACATCACCTACAAGTCCGACCACAGTGCGCCAATCCTTGATCCATGCTGGCCGAAGACGTTTGCCAATAGGGTTCTGTCCGGGCCACAAATGCCGGGCAGTAGCCGCACTGATCAAAACAACTGGCTGTGCGTTGGCGGCCGCGTCAGCGGAAGTAAAGCTTCTGCCCTGCAATACCGGGATTCCCATCAGATGAAGGTAGTCGGGCGTGGACATGTTTTGCCAGAGCATAGGATTGGCTTTGCCCGCAGGAACGACGTAGCCTTCCGCTATGACCGGAAGACCACCGCCGCGTCCGCTGAGAGGAAGCACGTTGACCAGAGCGGCGTCCGTAACGCCGGGGAGGGCTTTTGCGCGTTCCAGCAGATCGTCATAAAACGAAATGCAGCGGCTGAAGTCCCGGCAAAAAGATTCGCTCGGTGTCACCCGGGCCGTGACAATCGATTGCGACTGAAACCCTGGGTCCACGTGCGCCAGTTGCCACAGGCTCTTGACCATTAATCCGGCGGCAATGACCAGCACGAAGGCAAGAGCAATTTCAGAAACGGCAAAGATACTGCGGAGCCTGTGGCTGGCTACAGCGCCGGAAGAATTGCTGCGTCCCTTGAGTGACTCAATCAAATTAATCTTCGAAGAGTGCAGGGCGGGAGCAAGTCCAAAAGCGATGCCGGTGAAAAGAGCGGTCCCCGCGGTGAAGAGAAGCACGCGCCAGTCGAGCGTGAGTGAGAGCTGCGGTCCGCTGGGCGGCACAACTGCCGCCAGGAGCCCCACGCTCTTCCATGCCAGAAGCAGCCCCAGGGTCCCTCCACATGCCGCCAGTAGAATACTCTCCGTCAGCAGTTGGCGAAGTATGCGCGAGCGCGAGGCCCCCAGGGCGGTGCGAACGCCCATTTCCTTTTGCCGGGTAGCTGCCTTGGCCAGAAAAAGATTGGCCACGTTGGCGCACGCAATCAGCAGGACAAGGCCAATTGCGCCGAGGAGAAGCAACAACTTATTGCTGGTATCACCGGCAAGATATTTTTGCAGCGAAGTCACGTTGCTGGCCGACCACATGTTGGCCGGCATCTTCCACGGAAACATGGCGTGAACGCGCGGTCCGAACGTTTTTGTTTCCGCGCCTGCCTGATCGAGCGTTACTCCGGGCCGGAGCCGTCCGAATATTGGCATGAACCCTCCCCAGTAGATACCAACATCGGCGGGATCCAGATGCAAAGGCACCCAGAGCTGCGTTTTGGGGGAAGGGAACAGAAAATTCGAGGGCATCACGCCGGCCACCTCGCGATCGATGCCATCCAGTCTCACCGATCGGCCAACGATGTTTGGATCGCTGGAAAATTTATCGCGCCACAGCGCCTGGCTGAGAATGACCAGGTTATCTTTTCCGGGCTGGTCCTGACCTTTCTGGAAAGTAGTCCCCAGAGTTGCGTTTACGCCCAGAACAGAGAAGAACTCGGCTGAAACTTCCGCGCCGTGAAGCCGTACCGGATCTCCCATCCCCGTCAGGTTCAGCTCTTTTCCGGAATATGCCGCCACGTCTACGGTCTTCAATTCCGAGCGCATCGCCACCAGGGGGCCGGCAGGATAATAATCCGTCATGCCGACTAGGCGGTCCGATTGCGGAAACGGCAACGGACGCAGCAGCACGCTGTCCACTACGCTGAACACCGCGGTATTGGCTCCGATGCCCAACGCCAGGGTGATCACTGCTACCGCGGTAAAACTGCGTGTACGCCACAGCTGGCGCAACCCGAAATGCAGGTCCTGGAGAAAATTTTCAATGTAGTTTACCCGGCGCATTTCACGACACTCCTCTCTGATTTGTTCCAGCCCGCCTAACTCGCGCAACGCGGCATAGCGTGCGTGCTCCGGACCCATGCCGTGGGCAACAAATTCGCTGATCTGCTCCTGGAGGTGAAACTGAAGCTCGCTGCGCAGCTCCTGCTCGGCTTTTTCTTTTTGGAACAAAGAACGGAGTCGAAGCGGCAACTTGTAAATCCAGCGCATCCCGGTCCTCCGGCTCAGGCGCTTTCCAGCACAAAGTTAATGGCCAGAGATAGCCTGTCCCAGCTGGCTTGCTGTTGTTTCAGGTATTTTTCGCCGGCGCGAGTAAGCGAGTAATATTTGGCGCGGCGGTTATTTTCCGAATCGCCCCAGCTGGCCTTGATCCATCCCTGCTGCTCCAGCCGGTGCAACGCAGGATAGAGCGCTCCCTGGTTGACCTGAAGCACGTCCCTGGAAAGCTGGCGGATTCGCAGCGCGATCCCCCAGCCGTGCATGGGCTGGAGCGCAATGGTCTTGAGAATCAGAAGGTCCAGCGTGCCCTGGATGAGGTCCGTCGGTTTGCCCATGGTCTCTCCTGTCAACGAATGACAGGAATATACACGCCTTCCTGTCAACGGTCAAGGGGAAAGACCGGGGGCAGCAGAAGCGTTACGACGCGAGCAGTTGACGGGCCACGGAGCAATATAAATCCACGGCCTGATGGAGCTGCTTCCTGGAAATGAATTCGCGCTCGGTATGGGCCACGTGGATCGAGCCCGGCCCCAGCAGCACCGGAGTGCCCCACTTGCTGAGCGCGGGGATGTCAGTGGTAAATGCCGCCACCATGGTTTCAACCCCGGGAACGGTGCGCAGCTTCAGAAAAGGGATCTCCAGAACGAATTCAGCCTGGGCCAGCCCGTCCACGGTTTCCGTTATTTTTTCCCGCAAGGATTCTGACGGCCCGACCAGGCGATAGAGCAATTGCGCGCGGGCATGATCGGCGATCACGTTCGGCGCCCGCCCACCTTCGATCAATCCGATATTCATTGTGCAAGGGCCAACTTCAGGGTTGTTCGGCATGTCCATGGCGCGCAGGCGATCCAGCGCGGTGAGCAATTTTTCAATCGCCGACTCGCCCAGTTCCGGGTAGGCTGAGTGCGCCATTCTGCCGCAGGCCACCAATTCCACGCGAAGAGCTCCCTTCGAAGCCACCGCGATCTTGTTTTCCGTCGGCTCGCCATTAATAAGGAAGCTGCTGCCCAGGGGACTTTCATTCGCAATTTTGGCGCCCAGGCTGTCACGCTCCTCGCCTACCACAAAGAGCATGCCGACGGCGGCGCCTTCTTTTCGCAAACGCTCGCACGCGGCGAGTTGCGCGGCGATGATGCCCTTGGCGTCGCATGTGCCGCGCCCGTAGATGTTCTCATGGTCTTCCGACGAAGGAATGAAGGGCGGCACGGTGTCCATGTGCGTGGAGAAGACGATCTCCGGCGGACGGCCATCGAGCGTGGCCACAACGTTGAAGCGTTCATGTGCCACGGGCATTTTGTGTGTGGTATATCCCAGGCGGCAAAGCTCGTCGTAGAGCGCCGCGCCAACGGCGCCTTCATTGCCGGAGATTGATTCAATATCTACAAGTGAGCGAGTTAGGCGGATTGGGTCCATGTGTGTTCGGTACAGAATACCTGAATCGGAAGATCGGATCACCAGATCACCCGATTGCCAGATCATCCGATTTTCTTCTATTCCCTCTGTGGTAAAAAGAACTGTGGCCAATGAAATCCGATCGTTCTTCCTGGACGGCCCTGCGGGACGGCTCGAAGCCCTGCTCAATCAAGGCACGCCCGACGTGTCCCATGCTGCGTTGGTCTGCCATCCCCATCCTCTTTTCGGCGGGACGATGCATAACAAGGTTGTGTATCACGCGATGAAGGCCTTGAACTCATTCGGCTTTCCCGTGTTGCGGTTCAACTTTCGTGGCGCCGGGCTCAGCGAAGGTGAGCACGACCATGGACACGGTGAGGTCGACGATGTCCGCGCAGCGCTGAATTGGCTGGACTCGCAGTTTCATCTGCCAATCATCTTTTGTGGATTTTCTTTTGGCACAGTGACCGGTATGCGTGCGGCATGCGGTCACGAGCGAGTTGCGGGAATCATCTCTCTGGGTACGCCGGTTGGGGTTGAAGGCCGCGCCTATAAATATCAATTCCTGCACGACTGTACGCGGCCCAAACTGTTTATCAGCGGCTCGCGCGACCAGTACGGTGCGGAGGCAAGCGTCAGGCAGGTGGTGGAGAGCGCGCCGGAGCCAAAAGAACTTGTCATCGTTGCCGGGGCCGACCACTTTTTTGAAGGACATCTGGCGGAGATGCAGGCAGCCATTCGCGCGTGGGTCACCAGACTCTTCGCGCAGGCAGGGCAGTCGGAGGCCCACTGATGTCCGAATCCCACATCATGCGAGCCGCGGCACGGGAGATATTTCTCCACGCACTGGCGGAGGCCAGCATTGAAAAAGCGTTTGACCGCCATGTGAGCTACCAGCGCGGTGTGCTGCGCGTGTGTGATGATCTGTACGACCTGCAGTCCTATTCGCGTGTTGTCGCGATCTCCTTCGGCAAGGCCGGGCACCGCATGGCGGAGATTCTGGCACGCCAGGTTGGGCCAACGGTGGAAGGAATCGTCGCCGATCCGAACCGGTACCCATATCAACTTGCCGGCTACCGCTACTTTGCCGGCAGCCATCCTCAACCAAACGAAGAGTCGGTGCGGGCCGCCGATGCGATCTTGAAATCTCTGAGTGCGCTGAATTCTGAATCGCTCGTGCTGTTTCTGATCAGCGGTGGCGGGTCCTCGGTAGTGGAAAAGCCCGTGGACAGCGAGATCACGTTGGCCGATCTGGTCGCGACATACAAAACGCTGGTGCTGTCCGGTGCTCCCATCGCGCAGATCAACGCGGTGCGCAAGCATCTTTCGGCGACGAAAGGTGGACGCATGGCCAGGGCGGCGCAGGGCGCGCAGCAGGTGTCCATTCTGGTCTCCGATGTTCCCGCAAACGCACTGGACTCGCTTTCCTCCGGACCGACCATGCCTGATTCCAGCACGGTGGAAGATTGCTACCGCATCGCGCGCGAGTACAACATGCTGAACGATTTTCCCGCTTCCGTGCGTGAGCTTTTCGAACGCCGCGCTTTGGAAGAGACGCCCAAGAGCGACGATCCGGCGTTTGCGCGCTCACGCTGGTGGAAAGTGCTTTCCAATGAGGCCGCGGAAGAATCCGCTGCCGCGGCGGCATTCAAGCGTGGCTTTGCCGTGGAGATCGACCACTCCTGCGATGATTGGGACTACGCTCGCGCCGCCGACCATCTGCTGGACCGTCTGCGCATTTTGCGGCGTGGCGCGGCCAAGGCCTGCATCGTCTCCGGCGGCGAGGTTACGGTGAAAGTCCCGGCCAGCGCCGGCGCCGGCGGACGCAACCAGCACTTTGCTCTCTACTGCGCCCAGAAGATCGCCGGAGAGAACATCGTGGTGCTCAGCGCCGGGACAGATGGAATCGACGGCAACAGCACCGCTGCCGGCGCCGTGGCGGACGGCACGACCCTGGAACGCGCGCAGAAAATCGGACTTGATGCGTCTGCGCACCTGAGCAGCTTCAATGCATTTCCGCTCTTTGAAAGATTGGACGATGCCATTCAGACTGGCCCGACGGGGAACAATATAAGGGATGTGAGGATGTTGATGGCGTACTGAGCTTATTTTTATCCCGAGCGCAGCGAGGGAACCCTGTAGCAACATAGCTCCTTGCACGTTGAAAAATCATTTCTTCCACACCGACTGGCATCAAAGGAAATTGTTTTTTGCCTCAGATTTTTACGCTCCTCTTACCTGTTGCAATACCAAATAAAGATGATGTGCTTCGTGCACCAGGAAGAATTCAAGCCAGAGAGACAGGCTCATCTCGCCAAATTTAGGATGAACACCGGTTCTTTGAAAGTCTTCTTCATTCAAAGCCAATAGACGAGCCATAAGTTTTGCCCGCATGGAGGACAATCGAACGAGCACCTGCTGGGTTGGCAGGCCGGCCCAGGATGCCCAGTCCGGATCATCTTCCGCCCGATAGCGGGGAAACTCAGGTCTTGTCTCCGACAACATGCGGTCGATCCTCTGCAAAAAGATCTGGTGATAGCGTGCCAGGTGGGCCAGGTTTTCATGGGCCGACCACTTGCCGGGAGTCTTCGCCACGGAAAGCGTGTCGATGGAGATATCGCGCAGAGTTTCCGCCAGGAAGTCCTGCAACTGGGTTTCACAGCGCTGGAGACGGGTGTTGGATTTGTTCATGATGGAATTCTTCGCGGCGAACGTGTTCCGCAACGGTAAGAGCATGCCCGAGACCGCCCCGTTTGCTCGGTGTTTTCGATGGGATCGTGAGCGCTATGGCGATGTTACGCCAACCATTCTTGCCTTACCATTAATGCGTTTAACGCAGACTGAGGAGCCCAAGGCTGAACGTGCCCAACCACAGGCATAGCCCACTAAACTCCGGCAGCCTTTTCCTTCCTGCAAAAAAAGCCGTTATCAAGCACAGGGCGAGAATGCCAGTTGCTGTCGAGTGCTGAAAAACTAAACTTTTGAAAACTTCTCGACCCATTACGCGACCAGCGATGAATCCTGACACAGCTCCAAGTGCCAGCCATATCGGGTCTGGCATGAACCTTGCTCTCCAGCGCTCAAGCTCGACGCCTAAATTGCGATTACTCATAGCACTTATACTGTACTTTAGGCTCAATCTTCACGCATTTCCAGAATGGTTGACGAAACCAGGTCGTAGCGCTCAGAACGAGGTCCTGAGCACAATGGCGATGTTTCGCCTGTTTACTCCCAAATGTTCGATAGAAATCGTTCCCACCGCGTGAAGGGTCTTACGAAAAGAACCACCTGCCCCGGCTCAGCCTTGACTCCCAAGGTTTTCTTGGTGAACTTACAGAGACAGCCCTGGGGCGGTTTCGAACAGCACGAAACGATACCTGTTGTGAGGATTTCCTTCAGGTCATTTGGAGACATATTGAAACATGGGTACAATCTGTCGACCTGAACGGTGAGCTGTTGTGGCGTGGGCGTGGGCACCTGGAACTTCACAGTACCGTCGGCCACGGTATTGGCCTCAAGGGTTTGAACATCTGGAGTTCCGCTGGCGTGAAACAGAGCTCTCACTTTCTCGTTTTGGATCGGATGCCCGTTGCGAGTGTCCACCAACCGAACTGAGACGTCCTGCGCTAAGCAGATGGATGCGGATGAAAAAGCGAGCAACAGTGAAATTGTCACTCTCACCACTGCGTATCCTGGCAAACTTGACTGCGAAAATGCTGCTAAGGTTCTCATCGGCAGCGATTCTGCGCGCCTTTCGTGCGATTGGCAATCGTCCGCGAGTCAATTTTTTATAACTTCATAATCGTTGTGTTTGCGGTAGGTTACGCAATCAGGTGATACGGTAGGTGCGATATCTGTTTGGTAACAGGCCATAGCGCTCAGAACTCGGTCAATTACCCTCAAATGATCTTTGAACAGCCGACAGCCATTTCAACTGCAAGATGAGTTTTGTTTTGGGTAGGCAAACGCACGGACATTCATGAGGATAGGGATCCCTCGCTGTGCTCGGGATTTCAGAAAAGGACTTCAGAAAAAAATTAGTCTCGCTTGGGTACGACTTTGAGTTCGTCGGCTGCCAGGATTTTTTTGACCTGATGTCTGGCGTGTACGGCCCATGGGCCCACGGTGTCGAGTCGGGCGTAAGCTTCCCAGTGGGCCAGGGCTTTGCGTGGCTGGCGGGCTTTTTCCAGTGCCAGGGCCAGATTGTAGTGGGCATCGGCGTAGGTGGGAGCCAGAGATATGGCCGACTGGTAAGCGCGGATGGCGTCCGGCAGGCGTCCTGTTTCATCGAGCACGTTGCCCAGATCGAAGTAAGCCAGTGCGTACCGCGGATCGACCTCAATCGCTTTGCGATAGAAGCTTTCCGCCTGTACGTAGTCATGGCGGTTGTAATAGAGCGTTCCCAGGTTGATGAATGCGGCCGCGTGCATGGGGTCGAGTTCCGTGCATTTCTTGTACGACTCAATGGCTTCGAGCTGGGTTGCCGGGTCTTCTTCCAGGGCCACGCCGCGGGCAAAGAAATCAGCCGAGGTTTCAGCTGCGCGCATCGCATGGATTTTGTGCGACTCCACCACATTGCGCTCGGCAAAGTCCATCACGAACTGGCCGGCCAGCGGCTCCACGGCGGCGCCTCGATGGCGGAACACGACGCGCGATTGGTTGGCGAAGGTGCCCGCTTCCATGAGCGGGTTTTCCATCCCCGCCACCTGTTGCATCATGGCGCGCAGGGAATCACGGATCATGGCGGAGCGTACGCGCTTGGCGCGCAGCTCACGCAGCTTGTTGATTTGCAGGAGATCGGAAAAGGAATAGGAGTCGGCCACCGGAAGCAGGCCAGCTTTTTCCCAGCCCGCCAACTGGCGCGATGTGATGCGGAGAATCCGCAGGACGTCCGCTCGATCGTATCGGTCCACCTAAGGCCTTTGAAGGTACACGGTCTCGTATTTCTGAACCACAGATCATTATGGATAAAACCCGGCGTAAATAGCAAGGGCAAAGTCGCCGTAAGATGTGGAAAACTCATCCGTTTAGTTAATGCGCTCCGATGCGGGGCAGCGCCGGAGCGGGTCCCGCACGCTCTCGAATGGTAGGCGAGGTACATCGAGCTTTACGCCTTTCGTCCTCTCTCATAGAATAGAAATACTGTACGTCAAGGCCGACGTAGCTCAGTTGGTAGAGCAGTCGATTCGTAATCGACAGGTCATCGGTTCAAGTCCGATCGTCGGCTCCATCGTTTTTTTGATGCACTCGCGCCGCTTCATGAGCCCCAACGTTTACATCATCGCGGGACCGAACGGCGTGGGAAAGACGACCTTTGCGCGTAAGTTTCTGCCGACTTATGCTGATTGCAAGAACTTTGTTAACGCCGACTTGATTGCTCAGGGCATGGCCCCATTTTCGCCCGAGACAGTGGCCTTTCGCGCCGGCAGACTCATGCTCAGTGAAATTAATCTTATGGCAAAGCACCAGGTTGATTTCGGTTTTGAGACAACGCTCTCAGGCAAAAGCTATTTGAACTTGATACGACGGTTGAAAAACAACGGTTATGCCGTGCATTTCTTTTTTTTCTCGCTGTCGAGCGTTGATCTGGCACTGTCGAGAATCAAAGACCGTGTTTCCGAGGGAGGCCATGACGTGCCGGAGGTTGATGTCCGCCGTCGGTTTGATCGCTCAACCAGGAATTTCCTGGTCTTGTATCGTCCTTTGGCGAACTCGTGTTTTTATTTGACAACTCAGCCAGAACGCCGTCTCTTATTGCCTTTGAGAAGTATGCCGAGCTTCGTATAATTGAACCAGTGACGTACAACACCCTAGTTACTCAATATGCCTAATGGCCTTAAACCATCCGCTGAACTCCTCGCACTGCCTCTCGAAGTGCGGGCTTTAATGGCCTTCGAAGCTGCCGTGGAGCAGGTCATCGAAGAGCACGTGCGAGACGGGCGTCCGCTTTACATCTGGCGCGATGGCGCGGTGGTTGCAGTGCCGGCCCAGGAACTGCGGGACACGCCCTCTAAGCCGCAGTAATCTCTGGCCAACACAAATCGTAAATCGACAGATCATCGGTTCAAGTCCGATCGTCGGCTCCAATCGTTCCCCTTTCGCTATATCTGCAAGGTTGCAACCCATCCGCTGATGGTTCTCGCCCACCCCCTCCAGATTCGATCTTGAATATTGCTCAAGGCTTGCCCGTGCCGCGACGGAACGGTAAGGTTAAATCGAATGAGAATTGAATTTTTCAATGAACTAGACAAGGCACAAGATGTTCTCATCGCTGGAGCGGGCGGTGGCTTTGATGTGTTTGCGGGACTCCCGCTCTATTTCTGGCTCCGCAGTGTTGGGAAAAATGTCCATCTCGCCAACTTGTCGTTTTCTGAGTTGGGCTCCTGCGACGGCGAGCGCCCGGTCCCATCGTTGGTTCGCGTGTTGCCAAATACTGGCGGACCACAAAACTATTTTCCCGAACGCAATCTGGCCTCTTGGCTGACGGACCGTGTTGGCGAAACGCCGATTTACGCAATTGAGCGCACTGGCGCGCAGCCTGTGCTGGCCGCCTATGAATGGCTGGTGTCAGAACTTCGCCCCGATACCCTCATTCTCGTCGATGGCGGCACAGATGCTCTCATGCGAGGCGATGAGGCAGGGCTGGGAACGCCACAAGAAGACATGGTCAGTTTGCTTGCTGCGCACGCTATGACAGGGGTTGAACGAAAGCATTTGCTTTGCGTTGGCTTTGGTATCGATGCGTTTCATGGCGTGTGCCATGCTCACTTTCTGGAGAATGTCGCGGCCCTCATCGAAAGCGGTGGCTATCTGGGTGCGTGGAGTCTTACCCGGGAAATGGAAGAGTTCAGCTTTTACCGGGACGCGTGTGACTTTGTCGCAAAACGTATGCCGCGCCAACCAAGCATCGTCAATGCAAGCGTCATTTCAGCTGTTCAGGGCTGGTTCGGTGACCGGCACGCGACCAAGCGGACAGAGGGATCAGAACTCTTCATCAACCCACTCATGGCGCTTTATTGGGCGTTTCGGCTGGAGCAGGTGGCTCAGCGAAACCTCTATCTCGATCGCATCCGGGACACGACTACATATCAAGAGCTCTCGAGAGCCATAGAAGCATTTCGAGAAGGTCTCCCAAGACCCAAGGCCTGGCGAGCGGTCCCGTGCTGAATCCAGAAGGCCATCCGAATTCATAAGTCTCAATGAATGTGGATGGCCCCTGGGCGGATTTGTGCCCGCGAATCGCTTCACTTTGCGCCGAGCTGCCAGAAAAGGAAATCAAGTTCGTCGGTGGTGTCTTCCACTTGTTTGCTTATCGGGGTTCCCCCGGAATGGCCGGCCAGAGTTTCATAGCGGAGCAGTATGGGGCGGTCCGACGCGGCAGTGGCGGCTTGCAGGCGCGCCGTCATTTTGCGCGCGTGCAGAGGGGCCACGCGAGTATCAGAGTCGCCGCTGATGAGGAGCACCGAGGGATATTTTGTCCCCGCCTTAACGTGGTGATAGGGCGAGTAGGTGTAAAGATATTTGAACTGTTCGGGATTGTCCGATGAGCCGTATTCCGGCACCCAGTATTTGGCCACCAGGAAATTCTGGTAGCGCACCATGTCCAGCAGGGGATAACCGCATATCACAGCGCCAAAAAGCTCCGGACGCTGGGTCAGCGCGGCGCCCACCAGAAGGCCGCCATTGCTGGTGCCACGGATGGCAAGGCGTGAAGGCGTGGTGTACTTATTCTGGACCAGCCATTCCGCCGCCGCGATGAAGTCATCAAAGACATTCTGTTTCTTGGCCAACATGCCTGCCTGGTGCCATTCTTCGCCAAACTCCCCGCCGCCGCGCAGGTTCGCCACCGCGTACACACCTCCGCTGGCCATCCATGCGGCTGCGAAGGAGTTAAATCCTGGCGTGGAACTCAGTCGAAATCCCCCATAGCCGGACAGGAGGACAAGGTTGGATCCATCCAGCTTGATGTTCTTGGCGTGGGCCAGGAACATCGGGATTTTGGTGCCGTCTTTGGAGTTGTACCAGACCTGTTTCACTTCGTATTTTTCCGTTTCCATCGGCGCTTTTGATTGTGACCATACGGATTGTTTCCCGGTGGCAACATCGTAGCGGTAGATCGTCTGCGGCACATGGTAAGAGTTGAAAGAAAAGAATGCTTCGTCCGAGGTCCAGCGGCCACTGAGACCGGAAGCCGATCCAAGCGTGGGAAGCTGGACTTCACGGAGCAGCTTTCCGCTTGCGTCAAACAGCTTTAAATGCGGGACCACGTTTTGCGACATACGTACGGCAAGCTTTCCCCCGACCAGAGAGAACCCGTCGATTACCGCATCACTCTCCGGAATCAGTTCGCGCCAATGGTCCGGCACAGGGTCTTTGAGGTCAACCTCCATGATGCGCCAGTTGGGTGCTTTCCAATTGGTGCGTATGTACATGTGGTCGCCTGCTATCGCCCCCAAAAAAGCTGCGCGTATGCTGTTGACCACCGGAACGACAGGGCCGTTTTTGACCAGGTCCTTGACGTAGATTTCGTTCTGGTCAGCGGCGGAACCATGAGAGACCGTGAGGGCGAGATAGTGTTCACCGGCGGAAATGGAGCTGTTGATGGCCATTTCCGGGCCGTATCCTTTGCCGAACACTTCCACATCCTGGGATGTTTCCGTGCCGATCTTGTGAAAGAAAACGCGCGGCCCCTCAGCCGTCACTTTAGTGAAATACACGCCGCTCTTGTCCGGCAGGATCGAGAAGCCGGCATAACGTGCTTTGGGGAAGACGTCAGGCAGATCTTTGTGCGCCTCCACGTCAAACAGATGGGGAGTAGTCTCATCCGCTCCACCCTGACGCAGGGCGTAAGCGATCATCTTGCCGTCACGCGCCACGTTGGAGAGATTGACCGTAACGGAGTGCTCCGCGCTAAGGAGAAGAGGATCGATCAGGACTTCGTCCTTGCCCTGCAAGCCTTTGCGCATGTACAGCACAGCCTGGTCCTGGTTGGCTTGGCGTTTGGTGAAAAAATAGCGGTCGTTCTCTACCGCGGGCATACCCATGGTGTCGATTTTCAATAGCGCAGCCACGCGCTGCTTGATCGCTTCCCGTCCGGGCAGTTTGGCAAGAGCTGCGTCCGTGTAGGCGTTCTGCTCGCTGATCCACGCCCTGGTCTCTGGGCTGTTCTGGTCTTCCAGCCAGCGATAAGGGTCGATGATCTCCGTTCCCTGGACGATCTCTTTGACGTCCCTGGTGACGGTTTTAGGCGGCGTGCTTAGCGCCGTGCCGTCATTCCCCGGCTTTTCCAGTGCCATTGAAAAGCCAACAAAAACTGTCAGAAGAAATGAAAATACGGATAGGATAGAGAGCTTTTTCTGCATGATTGCCTCCAGGCGCCGCATCCATCGGACTTACATAATTAGTTTGCGATTTTAGTCTGGCATTGGCACCGGGTCAACGACCCGCGGCGGGGAAGGTTTTCTCCCGTTCCTCATGCTTGGGGCACAACTCTCTGTCTGCTTCTGCCCAGCGAAAATCCGGGAGTCGATCCAGGAATATTCAATCAACTACGGGGCGGCATTCAACCCTGGAATTTCGGTTGGAACACATCGCCCTTTGGTGCTATATGTAAACACTCCTGTTTCATATCCAACTTTGCGTCTGCTTCAGTCGGGCTGACGCATGAAGGGCCTGCTGGATTGAAGGATGAGTCATTGCAGGATAGGCGGGAGATCGAATCAAGGAAAGGTTCCTGGGAGGCACAGAGTATTCTGATGGCGAGCGCACTGGACAACCTTAACAGCAAAGTTTTTTCCGAACAGTTGCACACTACCTTCAAAGTCCATTCGGAGGACGGAGACCCTCTGTCGCTGAAGCTCACGGCGGTCCGGGAAGGCGACACCTCACCCAAGATTGAATTGTTTTCTCTTTTGTTCCAGGGACCGCCAACGCCTCGATTGCAACAGCAGATTCACCGGTTCGAGCATGAGAAGCTGGGAAGCTTTGAGCTTTTTCTCACGGCTGTCGGAAGCAATGCGGAAGGTATTACGTATGAGGTGGTCTTCCATCGCTTCCGCAAAGAAAAAGTATGACCGGTGAAGTATGACCAGTGAAGAAAAGTCCGGTGCAGGCCAGCCCTGCCAAGGAACGGCCCGCGAAGGCGACAAACCGATCGGCAAGAAAATCTCTCTTCGCCCGGTCAACAACGCGGACGATGACTTTCTTTTGTCGGTCTATGCCAGCACGCGCGAGGCCGAGCTTGCTCAGGTCCCCTGGAGCCAGGAACAAAAGGACGCATTTGTGCGCATGCAGTTCGTCGCGCAGAAACAACACTACGCGGCAACGTACCCGAAAGCCAGCCACGAGATTATCTGTATGAATGAGGATGCATCCCCGGTGGGACGCATCTACCTTGATCGCGGCGCGGCAGCGTTCAACATTCTGGATATTACGGTTCTGCCGCAACATCGCAACGCGGGAATAGGGTCATTTCTGCTTCGCCAGATCATGGCGGAAGCCGTAGCGTGCGGGAAACCGGTGACAATTTATGTTGAGAGCTTTAATCCTGCGCTGGCCCTGTTTGCAGGACTCGGGTTTCAGAAAGATCAGGAGAAAGGTTTCCACTTCCTGATGAAGTGGTCGCCGGGCGCATCGTAGCACCTACCGGTGCGGCCGTTCCTGATGTTTGTGATCGTTGCTGCCTCTGGCCTCCACCAAATCCTGCGGCAGCGACTGGTGCGTCTGTAACGGGAGTGGAGATCAGTGGATATTGCGAGTGCAGGGTCCCGCCCAGGCGGTTGACCACGGCAACGTAGAGTTGCTGTCCGTTGTTTGCCGGAACCAGGAAGAGCGCGAATTGTCCCAGCTCGGAATGTTGGAGCAGAAAAGTGTCCTGCGCCAGCGGCGCGGGCGCTGATCCATTGAAATGCAGAACAAAGCCACTGGTCGTCGGGCCGGATGTGGCTTTCTTGTTCATCACTGCAAAGCTCGCAGGGTTCACGGGTGGCAAGGCGGAGAGATCATTGACAGACAAAAGCGTGAGCCAGGACGGAGAACTTCCAGAGCGATCATAGACGCGGAAAGTCGACCCTACGACGCCGGCAAAGGACTCTTTTGTAAGAGCCTGAAGCGCATTGGCGTGGTTGTGCCAATCAGTATTTCTGGCCATCGGCATCCGTGGAACTTTGGGATGGGTCTTGATTGTTGCTTCATCCTCACCAGCTAAAGGTCCGTTCCATCCCAGCAAAGAACTGCTGGCACAAGTTGCCGCAGCCGCAAAAGCTCCGTGCCGCAAAAATTTCCGTCTTGAAACCGTCATCAGATACCTCTGTTTCATCCGTAAAATATTAAAAACTTCTAACGCTCGCATCGCTCCCAGTTATGGAACGAACGGCATTTCGCTTTGAGTCTTGTCGAGAAGGAGCACTGAGCCGAAGGAACAAAAGTAAGTAGATGGTACTTATGAAAGGGCTCAATTTCCAGAAGAAAATCTCGGCCTGGTAAAAACTTTAGTACCCAGATGCCTGAACCGGCGAGGGGAACTTGGGTCCATTTGCGTTTCTATCCTCACGGATTAGAGGTTTTTTGTGAACAGGGAAACCAAACCTGCTCAGTGACGCCTTCCGTGGGTCATTCTTGGTTTTCGCTTGACAAACGGATTGCACACAAGCAGAGTACATTGGGTCAGCGGTCTTCCCCTTAAGCTGCCTCAAGAACGTAACTGCGTGAATCGCAGCCCTAATCTATGTGTGTTCTGGGGGTAGATTGGGTTGTGTCCACGTTGCAACCCCCTGTTCGCTTCCCCTAGACCAGTTGCCAGAGTGAGCAAACAACTAAGGAGTCCGCTTGTGACCAGAAGGTTTTCGTCTGCCTGCATTCGTTTCATCGCAAAGTTTTGTCCCGCAGCTGTTCTTATTTGTCTCATTTTATTGGGCGGACCAAAAACGCCTGTGTTCGCGGCCGGCCCAGTGCAGCAGGATACGAAGGGACCGAAGATCTGGTTGCAGGACGGCCAGCGCCTGCCTGTAACGCACGTGGGAGCTACCGGTGGAGCGGCCAACCGGACCTCAATGGCGATGCAGAATGCTGACGCTCAGGTCAACAATGACCGTGCTGTTCAGGCCCTGGCCGGCGGACAGGCCCAGTCGCTTGCGATGGCGAAGGGCGATGTTGACCAGGACGGATTCGAAGACTTAGTGGTGGGTTACGCTGCGCCCGGGGGCGGCATCATCGCCTTTCATCGCGGCAACATCGATGCTTTCGCTCCGCAGAGCGATGCTTCATTCCAGGCCATCGGCCGGGGTGAGTTCCCGTCCCCTTTTCTGCCCGAAGCGCGAGTTTTCAGCGTACCGGTCCGTCCGGACTTTATCGCTCTTGGCAATTTCACCGGACAGGGCAATCAGGATTTAGTCGTCGCGGCGAAGGGCGGGAATGCCCTGTACCTTTTCGCCGGCGACGGCAAAGGAAATTTTGACGCCCCACAGGCGATCAATCTATCCGGCGCAATTACCACTCTGGCCGGAGGCGACCTGGGAACTTCGGCACAATACACCAAGTTGATTGTCGGTATCAGCAGCAACAAGGGTTTTTCGCTGTCTGTGTACAGCGGCGCCGCACAAGGACTTAGGGCGCTTGCGAGTTTCTCGTTGCCTGCGGCTGCCTCCAACGTAAATTTCGGCGACTTCCAGTCCGGAATCTCGGACGCAGCATTTATCTCCGGAGGGCAGGTCTTCATTCTGCGCTCCTCCACCATGCAGCTGGTCAAGGTTAACTTGCCGGTTTCCGCCAGCGCGCTGGCTCTGGGTTTGTTTGTTTATGACCGCAATGGCAGCGCGCAAATCGCGGTGCTGAGCCCGGATGGCGGCATCCAGATCGCTGTCCGCAGCGACTTTAATCCCAGCCCTTACACCGTGGATGAAATCAAGATCAGGCGGCAAGCACGGGCGCTTGGACAGCCCGATCCTTTGGCGCCAGTCCCGTCATTTCCCGCGAATGGATGGAAGATTGTAGACACCTTCCCCTCGGTGGCCAGTGTTGCTCCCGGTCAGACTCCGGTGTTTTTCCGTACCCGGATTTCCAGCAACGGCGCAGACGACATCATGTGGCTCAGCGCTGCAACGGGACAGATGGTAGTGATCTCCCATCCTGATGCGCAGCCCGGAGCCAGCACATTTCTTCCCGGGCAAGTTTCGGTGAAGCCGTATTCCGGATCTCCGATCAATGCCTTGCCGATGCGTCTCAACGTGGATGGCCGTCCCGGAATCATGGCGTTGCATCGGGGCGACGTTGTGCCTACGATGGTAATGCCCATCCCGGATCCTACGTTCACCGTCAATACGACGAGTGATGTTCTCACGCCTGGAGCTTGTGCCGCGGCGCTTGCCGGTTGCAGCTTGCGCGAGGCGATCATTGAAGCCAACGCTACTGGCGGCACGGACACCATCATGGTTCCTGCGGGAACGTACACGCTTACGCGGCCTCGAGCGGCTACTCCGCTTTACGATGCGATAACAGGAACTTTGAACATCAACGACTCGGTCAACATCATCGGCGCCGGTCAGAGTACCGTCATCATCCAGGGTGGAACAACCGACTTTAGTCCGGGCCCCGCAAACGGCGTTGATATGGTGATGTCGGTCAATGAAGATATTCCGAGCGCGACTGTCCCGACCACTACCACAGCTACTGCCAATATCTCCAATCTCACGATTCAAAACGGAAATAATCTTGGGGCTCATGGGAATGATGGCGACGGCGGCTGCATGGAGTTTGACACCGGCACTGCTGGCACGGCGAACCTGTTCCTGACCAATGTCACGGTCGCCGGTTGCACAACCAATCTGGGCAACGGCGGTGGGCTCGCGAACTTTAACTTCGTAGTCAACGGTCCAGGCCTTGCGACCATCAGCAACAGCATCTTCCAGGGCAACCGGGGACTAGATCCAACCGGGGGCGGTGGAGCGAGCGGTGGCGGCATCTGGGTATCGAACCCCTCGCGCATCCTGATGACGAACAGCCAGGTCCTCAACAACATTGTCACCGAAGTAAACGGCGTGGGCGGTCGTGGAATTGGTGGCGGTATTCGCATGAATGCCAATGGCACCACCCGCCAAACTGTGATTCATGCCAGCACCATCTCCGGCAACCAGGCATCAGGACCGGGCGGCGGCATCTGGAGTGATTCGAACCTGATCATCGACCAGGGCACAATCATCAGCGGTAATGCTGCGGGCGCGAACGGTGGCGGCGCGCAGGACGGCGGCGGCATTTTCTACAACCCGCAACCCGCTCAGTCCGGCACGCTAACCAAGGTGACCATAACCGGCAACACCGCCACCGGCACCGGCGGAGGCATTGCGGCAGGTGCTTTGAGCATCAGCGGTCCTCTGACCATGAGCTTCAGCCGGCTGGCAACCAATACTGCCCCAACAGGAAGCAATCTCAATAACCTGGGCAGCGTAGTCACCGTGACGAGTAACTGGTGGGCCACCAATACACCCGCCACCACGATTAATACCGTCGTCATCGGCGGCAGCAGTACGACCTTCACTCCGTGGATCAATCTGACCCATCAGGGCAGCCCGAACCTGCTCAGGGTCGGGGATACATCGACCCTGACTGCCGATTTCCGACACCTAAATACAGATCCGCTGGGTTCGCCCTCTATCAGCGCCACCAACCTCGACGTATTTACGGGATTGCCGATCACGTTTAATAACAACGTGCATGGCACGATCACCGGCGCGCAGCCGTTTATTGAAAACAGGGTCGCGATTTCCACCGTGAGTGAAACCGGCTGCGTCATCCCGCCCGTGGCCGCGCCGCCTTGTACGGCCACAGTCACGGTGACCACCAGTACTCCCCATGGTTTTAGCGCGGGCCAGACCGTCACCATCGCCGGCGTAACTGACCCCACCTACGACGGTGTGTTCACAGTTTCGAACCCGGTCACCGCTTCGACTTTCACTTATACGACGCAAAGTACGGGCTCCACGGCATCCAGCGGCGGCACGGCCGGCGTTCCCACGGGCCAGGCGACGGCCACTTACACCGCGACCAGCGGCGGCGTAGACCTTGTCCATGCCACAGTGGATGGCTTTGCCGCTACAGCGCAGGTTGTAGTGCTGTTCCCGCCCTCGATCGCCAAGGTGTTTGGCGCCACGCATATTCCGGTTGGCGGCACCACCAGCCTGACGTTCACCATTACCAATATCAACACCTTGAATTCCTTGAATGGTCTTGCGTTCACGGATAACCTGCCCGCCGGACTGGTGGTAGCCACGCCCAACGGCGTCACGAATACCTGCGCCGGTACTGTTACCGCGGTTGCAGGCTCAGGTTCAATCAGCCTCTCGGGCGGCACCGTGGCGGCCAATACCGCATGCGCCGTTGCGGTGAACGTCACCGGCGTGACTGATGGTGTGCAGAACAACACCAGCGGCAATATCACCGCCACGGACGCAGGCGGCCTGACCGGCAACACAGCTTCCGCCAGCATCACTGTCATTAATCCGCCGACCATCGCCAAGGCATTTGGCGCGGCAACGATTCCGCTGAACGGCACTACCAGCCTGACCTTTACGCTCAGCAGCACCAACGCCAACTTGACGCTGAACGGCGTCGCGTTCGCTGACACGTTGCCGGCGGGTCTGGTTGTCGCCACGCCCAGCGGTTTGACCAGCACATGCAGCGGCACAGCCACGGCGGTTGCGGGATCGGGCAGCGTCAGCTTGACGGGTGCAACCCTTGCCCCTGCTGCATCCTGCACCATCTCGGTCAACGTAACCGGCACCACCGCGGGAGTGAAGAACAACAGTGTTACCGTGACTTCCACCGATGTCGGCGGTCTGACTGGAAACACTTCGAACGCCAGCATTACGGTAGTAGCGCCGCCGACGATCAGCAAGGCGTTCGGCGCGGCAAGCATTCCGCTGAACGGCACAACCACCATGACGTTCACCATCACCAATCCGAACACGACGGTTGCACTGACCGGAATTGCATTCAGCGACACAGTTCCCGCCAATTTGCAAATGATCGGGTTTGGTAGCGGCGGTGATACGTGCGGCGGCGTAACAAGTCCGGGTGCCTCGACCGTGAACTACTCGGCCCTGAGCGTTGCCGCAAGCAGTTCCTGTTTCTACACCGTGACTGTGAAAGGCATTGCTGCCGGAGACGCACTCAATACAACGAGCACGATTACTTCGACTGAAGGCGGTACCGGCACGACCAGCAATACCGCAACCCTGACTGTTGTAGCGCCGCCTTCGATTGCCAAAGCGTTCGGTGCAGCCACGATTCCGCTGAACGGCACCACCAGCTTGACCTTCACCATCACCAATCCGGCAGCCAATACCGTTGCCGAGACCGGCGTTGCCCTTACTGACACGTTGCCGGCTGGCCTGGTAGTGGCCACTCCCAATGGGTTGACCAATACCTGCGGTGGAACGGCTACCGCGGTCGCAGGTTCCGGGAGCGTCAGCTTGACTGGCGGAACGATCGCGGTCAACACTTCGTGCACGCTGACGGCGAACGTGACCGGGACAACGGCGGGCCTGAAGAACAACACGACCGGCAATGTGACCTCCACGAACGGCGGCACAGGCAACACGGCGTCAGCGAACATCACCGTTGTCGCGCCACCAACGATCACCAAGGCGTTTGGCGCAGCCACGATTCCGCTGAACGGCTCGACCTCTCTGACCTTCACCATTACGAATCCGAATGCGAGCGTGGCGTTGACTGGCGTTGCCTTTACGGACACCCTTCCAGCAGGCTTGGTAGTAGCCACGCCGAACGGGCTGTCCAGCACGTGCGGTGGCACAGCTACGGCCGTAGCAGGCTCGGGATCGGTGAGCCTGTCCGGTGGAACATTAGCAGTGAGCGCTTCGTGCACATTGTCAGTGAATGTGACCGGGACCACGGCCGGTGTAAAGAACAACAGCGTGCAGGTAACGTCGACGGAAGGCGGCACGGGCAATACATCCAATGCCAGCGTCACGGTGGTAGCGCCGCCGGTGATCATCAAGGCTTTTGGCGCAGCCAGCATACCGCTGAACGGCTCGACTAGCTTGACCTTCACGATTCAGAACAACAACACGGGAACCACGCTGACCGGCGTAGGCTTCAGTGACACCTTGCCTGCGGGCCTTGTGGTATCGACGCCGAATGGCTTGACCGGTAGTTGCGGTGGCGGAACCATCACAGCCACGCAAGCAACGAGCGTGATCAGCCTGAGCGGAGCGAGTCTGGCGGCCAGCACTTCCTGTACGTTCGCGGTGAACGTGACGGGCACGACAGCCGGAACGCAGAACAATACCACCGGCAACGTGACTTCCACAGAAGGTGGGACAGGCGGAACGGCGTCAGCCAGCATCAACGTGGTAGCGCCGCCGTCGATCGCCAAGGCGGAACGGCGTCAGCCAGCATCAACGTGGTAGCGCCGCCGTCGATCGCCAAGGCCTTCGGCGCAGCGAATCTCCCGCTGAACGGGACGACTTCACTGACCTTCACCATCACTAATCCGGCGGGCAACGCGGTGGCAGAGACCGGAGTGGCATTCACGGATACGCTGCCAGCGGGCCTGGTTGTTGCTACACCCAACGGGCTAACCAACACTTGCGGCGGAGTGGCGACGGCCGTGGCTGGTTCAGGAAGTGTATCGCTGGCGGGCGGCATTATCGCCGTGAGCAGCAGCTGCACACTGACGGTCAATGTGACGGGCACGACTTCGGGCGTGAAGAACAACACCACCGGGAACGTAACTTCCACGAATGGCGGGACGGGAAACACGGCGTCAGCGAGCATTACGGTAGCCACGCCGCCGACGATCACCAAGGCCTTCGGTGCGGCGACGATTCCGCTGAACGGCTCCACCAGCTTGACCTTTACCATCACCAACCCGGCGATCAATACCATCGCATTGACCGGAGTGGCCTTCACGGACAACCTGCCAGCGGGCTTAGTGGTAGCCACACCCAATGGGCTGACCAGCACCTGCGGCGGCACAGCCACAGCGGTTGCGGGATCAGGCACGGTGAGCTTGTCCGCGGGAACTTTGGCCATCAACACTTCCTGCACGCTGTCGGTAAACGTGACGGGGACGACGGCTGGTGCGAAGAACAACAGCGTGCAGGTGACATCGACGGAAGGCGGCACCGGCAATACTTCCAATGCCAGTGTCACGGTGGTAGCGCCGCCAGTCATCATCAAGGCGTTCGGCGCAGCCAGCGTTCCGCTGAATGGCTCGACCAGCTTGACCTTCACCATCCAGAACAACAACACGGGGACCGCGCTGACTGGTGTCGGCTTCAGTGACACCTTGCCTGCGGGCCTTGTGGTATCGACGCCGAATGGCTTGACCGGTAGTTGCGGTGGCGGAACCATCACAGCCACGCAAGCAACGAACGTGATCAGCCTGAGCGGAGCAACTCTGGCTGCGAGTACCTCATGCACCTTCGCGGTGAACGTGACGGGCACGGCGGCCGGCACACAGAACAATACGACGGGGAACTTAACGTCGACCGAAGGCGGAACAGGTGGAACGGCGTCAGCCAGCATCAACGTGGTAGCGCCGCCGTCGATCGCCAAGGCCTTCGGTGCAGCGAATATCCCGTTGAACGGAACAACCTCGCTGACCTTCACCATTACGAACCCCGGTGCGAATGCGGTAGCAGAGACTGGTGTAGCTTTCACGGACACCTTACCCGCAGGCTTGGTTGTAGCCACGCCGAACGGTTTAACCAACACGTGCGGCGGTACGGCCACGGCAGTAGCCGGTTCGGGCAGCATCTCGCTGACGGGCGGAACGATTGCCGCGAGCAGCACCTGCACAGTCACAGTAAACATCACTGGCACGGCGTCAGGGAGCTTCGTCAATACAACGGGCAATGTGACGTCGACCAACGGTGGAACGGGCAACACGGCGACGGCAAATCTGTCGGTAGCCACCCCACCGACGATTACCAAGTCCTTCGGTGCGGCGACGATTCCGCTGAATGGTTCAACCAGCTTGAGCTTCACCATCACGAATCCTGCAATCAACACCATCTCGCTGACGGGAATAGCATTTACGGATACGCTGCCAGCGGGCCTGGTGGTTGCCACACCGAACGGTCTTACGGGATCGTGCGGTGGCGGGACCATTACAGCAGTTGCCGGCGCGGGGTCGGTGAGCCTGTCCGGAGCAACTCTGGCAACCAACTCTTCATGCACTTTCAGCGTAAATGTGACAGGCACAACCGCTGGGGCGAAGAACAACAGCGTGCAGGTGACGTCAACGGAAGGCGGCACGGGCAATACTTCCAACGCCAGTGTGACGGTAGTAGCGCCGCCGGTGATCATCAAGGCATTCGGCGCGGCCAGCATTCCGTTGAATGGCTCAACCAGCTTGACCTTCACCATCCAGAACAACAACGCGGGGACCGCGCTGACCGGAGTTGGCTTCAGTGACACACTGCCAGCAGGTCTGGTGGTTTCCACACCGAACGGACTGACGGGAAGCTGCGGTGGCGGAACGATTACAGCCACGCAGGCAACGAACGTGATCAGCCTGAGCGGAGCAACTCTGGCGGCGAGCACTTCCTGCACGTTCGCCGTGAACGTGACGGGCACAGCGGCCGGAACGCAGAACAATACGACCGGCAACGTAACGTCGACGGAAGGCGGAACAGGCGGAACGGCGTCAGCCAGTATCAACGTGGTCGCGCCGCCATCGATTGCCAAGGCCTTCGGCGCAGCGAATGTTCCGCTGAACGGAACTACGTCGCTGACCTTCACCATTACGAACCCCGGTGCGAACGCGGTAGCAGAGACCGGAGTAGCGTTTACAGATAACTTGCCGGCGGGCATTGTAGTAGCAACGCCGAACGGGTTAACCAACACGTGCGGCGGCACAGCTACTGCCGTGGCTGGTTCAGGCAGCGTCTCGCTGACGGGCGGCACTATCGCTGCCAGCAGCAACTGCACGGTGACGGTGAACGTAACGGGAACGGCCTCAGGTAACTTCGTCAACACCACGGGCAATGTGACGTCGACCAACGGCGGTACAGGCAACACGGCAACCGCGAACCTTGCAGTAGCCACGCCGCCAACCATCACCAAGGCGTTCGGCGCGGCGACGATCCCGCTGAACGGCTCCACCAGCTTGAGCTTCACTATTACGAACCCTGCGGCCAACACCATTCCTCTGACGGGCGTGGCGTTTACTGACACGCTGCCGGCGGGCCTGGTGGTGGCTACACCGAATGGTCTTACCGGATCATGCGGTGGCGGGACGATTACGGCTACGGCAGGTTCTGGCAGCGTTACGCTGGCGGGCGCCACTTTGGCAACCAGCGCCTCATGCACTTTCAGTGTGAACGTGACCGGCACTACGGCAGGGGCCAAGAACAACAGTGTGCAGGTGACCTCGACGGAAGGCGGGCCTGGTAATACGTCCAATGCTTCCATCACGGTGGTAGCGCCGCCGGTGATCATCAAGGCATTCGGCGCGGCCAGCATACCGCTGGGCGGTTCAACCAGCTTGACGTTTACCATCCAGAACAACAACACGGGGACAACGCTGACCGGAGTCGGGTTTACTGACACCCTGCCAGCGGGTCTGGTAGTTTCCACACCCAACGGTCTGGCAGGAAGCTGCGGTGGTGGGACCATCACAGCTACCGCGGGTTCGGGCAGCATTAGCCTGACCGGAGCCAGCCTGGCTGCCTCCACGTCCTGCACGTTCGCGGTGAACGTGACTGGGGCCACGGGCGGAACCAAGAACAACACAACAGGCAACGTGACGTCGACGCAAGGCGGAACCGGCGGGACTGCTTCAGCCTCCATTGCCGTAGTAGCGCCGCCTTCCATCGCCAAGGCGTTTGGCGGGATCATCGTGGTGGGCAACAGCACGACGCTGACCTTTACCATTACCAATCCGGCAGCAAATACGGTTGCCCTTACCGGAGTAGCGTTCACGGATACCTTCCCCGGCGCATTGATCGTGGCCACTCCCAACGGACTGGCCAATACCTGCGGCGGCGTAGCAACAGCGACGGCGGGAACGAACATCGTCACTCTGGCGGGAGGGACAGTGGCTGCTGCCAGTTCCTGCACCTTGACCGTGACTGTGACAGGACCGCTGGGCATTTACACGAATACGACCGGCGCGGTGAGCTCAACCAATGGTGGGACGGGCAATACTGCATCGGCCATCTTGCTGATCATCCCTCCAGGACCGGTGCTCATCCTTACTCCGGTACAGACGAACGTCACCGCGTTCCAGGGAGACACGCCTACGTTTGCGATTAACATGAATGCCACGGTGCCGCTGGGGACGGTGAACTTCAGTTGCAGCGGCCAGCCGGCAGGGACGACCTGCCAGTTCAGCGCGCCACCCGCGACGCCAGGTTCGGGTAACGTCTTGATGACAATCCAGACGTTCCGGAACATGGAGTCATCCCTGATCATGCCGCCGGGCGGAAACACATCGGCCCCGTTGTACGCCGCGCTGCTCCTCCCCGTATTGGGCTTGATTGCAGCGAGCTTGAGCAAGCAAAACCGGAAGAAGACCAGGTTGCGGTTTGCCATGGCATGCAGTGGGCTGGTGCTTCTGATGGCATTGGCTGGATGCGGTGGCAGACACGACAATGGTACGAAACCGGGTATCTACAACATCACGGTGACGGCCACCAGCGCAACGGCGCAGGCAACGTCTAACGTGACATTGAATCTTCTGCACAGGTAGATGAGGCGATTCGTTCGTAAAGACGAGCAACCTGGAGATCGTACGATGCGGGTAATCAGGACCATCGGTAAGGCAGGGCGTATAGCTTCCGCCCTGCGGTTTGGCCCTGGTGACGATCGAGCTTTTTGCTATAGGCGGCTCTGTGTTCACGGTGAATGACTGGCAGGTACTAAGGTTATTCTCGGATGTACAAGCTGGCAGAAAGAATTTTACTAAGCAACAGGAGAAGAAAAAAACATGTCAAGTCCGTTTATAGGCGAGATTCGGATGTTTGCCGGAAATTTTGCGCCTGCTGGCTGGGCGTTCTGCAATGGGGCTTTGATACCAATTTCGGAGAATGATGCGCTCTTCAACCTGATTGGGACAACCTATGGAGGCGACGGTCAGAGCACCTTTGCTCTGCCCAACCTGCAAAGCCGCGTCCCAGTGCATGTGGGGCCGGGATTTGCATTAGGCCAGTCCGGCGGGACAGAGTCCGTTACTCTGACTACCAGTCAGATTCCCGCGCATTCCCATGTGCCGCAGGCCTTTGCCACGGGAGGCAATCAAAACAGCCCGGCTAACGGTGTGTGGGCACTCTCGGCCTCAGGCACGTTGTATGGTGATACCGCGCCCAGCTCGCCTTTTGCGCCAACGGCCATAGGGTCGTCAGGCAGCTCCCAACCCCATGACAACATGATCCCGTTTTTGGCGGTCAATTTTATTCTGTCGCTCTTTGGAATTTTCCCGTCACAAACTTAAAAGTTTGCGCGTGAGTGGAGCGAAGGATCTCAAGCTAGCAATACGGCCCCTGTCAGCGGAGCCGGATCAAATGGCCGCAACAACATAGGTTTGCGAAGGAGATGAATTATGGCACAGCCATTTCTGGGCGAAGTCAAGATTATCAGCTGGAATTTTCCCCCCAAAGGTTGGACTTTCTGCAATGGGCAACTGTTGCCCATTAACCAAAACCAGGCACTGTTTTCCATCCTGGGAACCACTTACGGTGGCGACGGCAGGGTAACCTTTGCTCTGCCCAACTTGCAGGGGCGGTCCCCGGTCCACGTGGGTGACGGCATTATCCTGGGCGAACTGGGCGGAGAGACGGCACACACCGTGAACATATCCGAGCTGCCGGCGCATAACCATGTCCCGGTGGGGTCCACCACCACCCCGCCTACATCTCCGAGTGCTGCTGGGAACCTGTGGAGCCCGATCACGAGCCTCTACAACTCAACGGCAAATACGGCCATGAACCCGGCCTGCATACTTCCCACGGGAGGCAGCCAGCCACACGAGAATATGTCTCCGTATCTGGTGCTCAATTTCATCATCGCGTTGCAGGGGATTTTCCCCTCGCAGAACTAACTCAGGAGAAGAACATCCATGTCAGATCCATTTGTAGCGGAAGTCAGAATCTTTGCCGGCAACTTCGCCCCCACAGGGTGGGCCCAGTGCAACGGCCAACTGATGCCGATCAGCCAGAACACGGCGTTGTTCTCTCTGCTGGGGACCACGTACGGTGGCGACGGCAAGAGTACCTTCGCCCTCCCGAACCTGCAAGGCTCCGCGCCTTTGCAGGCCGGGCAGGGGCCTGGTTTGTCCCTGCGCGATCTGGGCGAAATCGGCGGCGAGCAGAACGTAACGCTGCTCCAGACCGAAATGCCCGCACATGCTCACACAGCGCAGGCCACAACCACCGGTAACCAAACATCGCCGCAGAACAACGCCTGGGCCGCGGGGCAGAAGGGCTTTGGAAACACCTATTCGCCTTCCAATCCGCCCACCAACGTGCCGATGAACCCATTCGGAACGTCCATCAGCGGAGGCAACCTGCCGCATAACAACATGCCTCCGTATCTCTGCCTTACGTTCATCATCGCGTTACAGGGAGTCTTCCCCCCGCGAAGCTAGGCAGCAGGAAGTTATTTGTGGCCGGCTAATAGCATTTGCTTTCAAGGCCCTGGAGAGAAGCTCTGGGGCCTTTGATTTCTCTCCTCACGCCACCAAGCTATCCCATTCTAGAGAAATAGTGTTACTGCTTTATGGCTGCGCCTCTCCAAGAGAGACTAAGGGCGTAATAAGCAGAACCGCGTTTTCACCAGGGCGCCAGGTGCAAACAATGGCTAATTTGCGTGAAACGTTGGCGCGACATCGATCACTACAATAAAGCGATCTTCGGTCCGCGGTCTTGATCTTGCGCTGTTCCTGTAGCGCTTAAATAAGGAGGATCAGTCTTGAATCGCCGCATTGTATCCCCATGGAGCTTCCTCGTCCTCGCATTTTGTGTATGTATCCAATTCCCCGCCAGGTGTGGGGCTTTCGGCGCGGGCGGCCAAACGTCTCGCAACTTTGATCACCCCACTCCTTCTTCTGTCTCCGCCGCATCGAGCGGCCCCTATTACGCCCTGTTGATCGGAAACAATAAGTATCGATACGTTACCGGTCTGGAGACCGCGGTTAATGACGCCGAGGCGGTAGGGAGGCTACTTGAGGAACGCTATGGCTTCAAAATCAAGGTCCTGCGCGACGTTACGCGGAACGAAATCCTGACAACTTTGAACGAATACAGGCGCACTCTACCCGAAGACTCCCATCTGCTCATCTACTACGCGGGCCACGGGTATCATGATCGAGGAACGAAGGAAGCATACTGGATGCCGGTGGACGCTCAACCGGACAACAACCAAAACTGGATAAGCGCCGACGATATCACGGCAAACGTTCGGGCGATAGCATCTCGCAGTATCATCATCGTTTCCGATAGTTGCTATTCCGGGGTGCTTACCCGGTCTCGCACTCCATCCTTTTCAATCACTCCCGGCGAGCGCAACAACTACCTGGCGCAGATGTCAAAGTCCAAGTCCAGGCATGTGATGGCGAGCGGTAGAGATGAACCGGTCGCGGATGCCGGCGCAGACGGACACTCGATCTTTGCGAACGCGGTTCTTGATGGTTTGCGCAAGATGGATGATGAGCAGTTCACCGCCCAGGAGTTGTTTTCATTCATCCAACAGCTTGTGGGGGGAAGGTCGGAGCAAGTACCACAGTACGATCCAATCGTTAATTCAGGACATGAATATGGCGATTTTGTGTTTTCTCGGCGATCAACCGCCGTGGAGGCTGCCGGAAAGGGTAATCTCGCGGCCCCGGATCTCATTGCCAAAATGAAGGTCGAAGCGACCAGCAGCCCAGGTAGCAAAGAGAGCGAGGACGCCGCCCGCTGGATGCGACAGGCAGCGGAAGACGGCAATCTCGGTGCACAAGCTGAACTTGGCGCATGGTATGGCAGCGGCCTGGTCGTGGAGAAGAACCTGGCGGAAGCGCACAAGTGGTTGCGGAAGGCTGCGGATCGTGGTCATCCGGGGGCCGAATACAATCTGGCTCTTCTCTATGCCAAAGGCGAGGGTGTACCGGCGGAAAAGGAGAAGGCTTTAGAACTCCTGCAGAAGGCGGCCGGCCAGGGCCACCCGGATGCCCAATATTATCTCGCCCAGGCGTACCGGATGGGAGATCTGGGCCTTGAGCCGGATGCGGCGAAATCGCGGATTTGGTACGTGAAGGCCGCAGAACAAGGACAAGTGGATGCTCAAAACAACCTGGGCGCCATATACCATGCGGGTATCGGTGGTTCCAAAAACGATGTCGAGGCGGTGAAATGGCTGAGGAAGGCTGCGGAGCAAGGAGACGCCAGCGGGCAACACAATCTGGCGCTCATGTACCGCGGTGGCTTCGGTGTCGCACAAGATTATGAAAAATCTGTCGAGTGGGACAAGAAGGCTGCTGAGAAGGGTTATGCGCCAGCACAGACCCAAATGGGGGTCGATTACTCGAAGGGTTGGGGGGTCCTTGCCGATCCCGAAGAAGCCGCTCGTTGGTTTCAGAAAGCTGCCGATCAAGGGGAACCGCAGGGTGAGTACAATCTTGCTGTTGCGTTTGCCCAGGGCCTCGGCGTCAAGCAAGATTACGTAAAGGCTTTGGCGTTGGTGCGCCGCTCCGCCGATCACGGAAATGAAGATGCTAAAGCGTTGTTAGCCAAGTTACTGAAATAAGGCTTCCATAGACCGGCTACAATGATTGTGCGGAGATGGCGTGCCAGCAAATTGACCATGATTGTGTGTCCATTCCGTTACGGGACCATTACCAAAGGAACGGATATAACGAAAACCTTTTAAGGCGGATAACATGCACTTGCTCGGAGCGATCTTCACGGTGTTAATGCTGGCGGCGGTCGTCGGGGACGAATCCGAAAAGCCTGACCCATACTCGCTGCACATACTGCGGTTCGAGTTAAAAATGCAAGCTGGCCCCAAAATATCTACTAGTTTTGGGCAGAAATATCTGGCTCGGATGGGTGATGGTGTGGCGGTTGGACTGATCAAAATCGTAGGCTGGGACGGCATGAAAGATCCAGAACGTGTCAAAGAGCTATTACCGATTATCTTAAAGGGATTCAGCGAGCCTCGGTTCATCGTCAAGGAAGACGACAAGAACCCCGCGGTTACTCTATTGCTGCTTGACTACTTGAAGCAAAATACTACGGATCGGAATCTGCTGGATAGAATTGAAGAGACAAGGCTGGCCGTGCAACGTGCCAGCGCTGGGTAGCTGCGAGTTCCAACGCTCAACGAGCCGTGCGATCCGCAAAACCTCATTGCCAGCAATGAACCATTTCGTACTTGATCGCAGAAGCAAAATGTCATACAGTGAAAATCAGGCGCAACGGAGAAATCTTCCGGATGCGCCTTTGTCTTTACTATAAGCGGACTTTGGGGATCAAAAAGCTGTCTCACCCTAAGGGTTCACCTCAAACGCCCCAAAACATTGGGATACCCCTGGGATGGTTGCACCTAAAGTCTTTGTTTATTGGGATCAAGGGGGGAGGGGGGTAGGGTGTCTAAGGTCGACGAGAAGTCGCCAGCGGGCAGCATACCGGCGTCCGCCTTGAATCAGAAACCGGCTCTGCTGGAAAGTGACGTAGCCCTTTCCAACTCCCTGATCTGGCGAAAGCAGCGGGAGTTCTATGTACAGCGCGGCCTCAAGGCGTGGACCGAAGACCTGGTCCCGAACTTCATCACGAACAACCCCTTCATCGCCGAGATCGATGCCCGCATTGTCTTTGGGTTTTTGAGCGATTGCCTGGTTGGCCGAAAAGAGTCGCCCCCTTTGTCCGCCCAGTATCCGCTGCGGATTCTGGAGCTCGGCGCCGGACCGGGTAAATTTTCTTTTCTGTTCTTACGGCACCTGACGGTGCTTATGCGCGCCAACGGCATTGCCTTAAACACCGTGCGCTATTGCATGACGGATTGCTCGGAAAACTTGATTCAGGCATGGCGAACAAATCGTTACCTGGCGGAGTTTGTCGAGTGTGGCATGTTGGAGTTTGAATTTCTCCAAGTCGGCGACGAAATCAAGTCCGGTTTTATCAGCGGGCAAGCCGCGGAAACATCAGCCTCGACTAGCGGCCCGCTGGTGCTGATCGCGAATTATGTGTTCGACAGTCTTCCTCAAGATGCTTTCGTCATTCAGGAAGGCAAGCTCTTTGAGGCCATGGTCACGACCATGAGTCCGGGCGGAAGCGCCGCGGGCGAAGGAACGGAAGCACTGTCACGTTTACAACTTTCGTACAAGAACGCCGGCGTACCAGCGAATCGTTATCCGATGCAATCCTGGAATGACATATTGGAGGCCTATCGCAGCCGGCTGTCTGCGGCCACGGTATTGTTTCCCTGCGCAACCCTCAAGGTCCTGCAAGAGATCAGCCGTTCCACCGACGGAAGAATGCTTGTCCTGGCAGCCGACAAAGGCTTTGTCCATGAAGAAGATCTGCCGCTTGCGCAGGGACTGCCGGTCATCGAGTTCCATGGCGAGAGCTGTTTTTCCCAAACCGTAAATTTCGATGCTATCGGCAAATACTTCCGGTTGCTCGGTGGCGACGCACTGCTGCCAGCCAAGCACTCTTCCAATCTGAATATCTGTGCGTTTCTTCAGAGCAGCACAGGCGATCAGTTTTCCGCGTCCAGGGCAGCGTATCGGAATGCGGAAGCCGCGTTTGGTCCCGACGATCTGTTTACTCTGCTGGCGTGGTTGAACGCGCATATGGAAGAAATATCAGTGCCGCAGATATTGGCTGTACTAAGGCTGAGCCATTGGGACCCGGTGGCCCTGGTGCGGCTGTTTCCGGTGCTGGCGCGCCAGTTGCGGACGGTATCGCGCGAGCGCAGCGATCTTCGAGACGCCGTCATGAGCACCTGGGCCAATCATTATCCGATTCATCCCAGTGAAAATGTCATTGCCTTTTACTGTGGCGTGGTCCTGCTTGAACTGCGGTTCTATGAGGATGCGCTGGCAATGTTCAAAGCGTCGCAACAGATATTCGGAGGCTCCGCGACGACCAGTTACAACCTGGGCCTGTGTGCGCTGGGCTTAGGGCGTCCTTCTGAAGCGCTTGCCCTCATGCAGGAGGCCTGTGAACTGGATCCAACGTTCGAACCCGCCAGACTCTCACGCCTCAAGCTGGAGCAAGAGAATGCGCGCGATTGAGCTGCAGTTCGCAAGCCAGCAACGCTGGGGGACGCGTTGTGCTTTCATGACGTTCTGTTAGTATGTGCGGGCATGAAAGCCACCGTTGCCACCGCTCCGTCGCGGACCAGGGCTGCGACCTTCTCACTCATCATCCTGGTGCTGGTCAACGTCATCAATTTTTACGATCGGCATGTACCCGGTGCTCTGGCCGAACCTATCCGCAAAGAGTTTGCGCTTTCCGATACGCAGCTCGGTTTGCTCGGCTCCGTATTCACCTGGCTCTACGCAGTTGTAGGTTTACCGCTGGGCTGGCTGGCGGACAAAGCCAGCCGCAAGAAACTGCTGTCTGTCGGTGTGGCCGTCTGGGGTGTGCTCACCGGGCTTGCCGCCTGGGCAGCGAACCTCCCTATGCTGGTATTCTCCCGTCTGGGAGTGGCCGTGGGAGAGGCGGCCTGCGCGCCAACCGCTACCAGTTGGATCGGCGATCTGTTTCCTCCGGAGCGCCGGTCAAAACCGCTCGCGCTGTTCATGCTCGGAGTGCCTGTGGGCGGGGCGCTGAGCTTCTTCTTCAGTGGACCGATTGCCCAGGCTTTCGGCTGGCGTCGCGCCATGATCTTTGCCGCGCTTCCTGCGCTAGTGATTGCGCCGGTGATCCTTTTCCTGCACGAGCCGGACCGCGGAGCTTCAGAGCAGAGTGCCCGTCCCGTGGGCGGTTCAATCTGGCAGGTGCTGCGCATTCCCACCTTCTGGTGGATCATTGCTTCCGGCGCTCTGGTGAACTTCAACCTGTATGCCATCGGTACGTTTCTCCCTGCTTTTTTTGGACGCATTCACAAAATGAACGTGGCCCATGCCGGGATCATGACGGGCGTAGTTTATACGGTTGGCGGATTGCTGGGTGGGACTCTGGGAGGTTTCTGGGGAGACTCCATCGTGCGCCGACGGCCTGATGGACGCATGCTGGTCGCGTCCGTTGCGGCGCTGGCCGCTGTGCCGCTCTGCTACTTTGGCATTCGCCAGTCCCTGGGCAATATTTCATGGGCGGTGCCTCTGCTCGCTCTGGGCTACGGATCGCTCAATATGTATTACGGGCTGGTCTACTCGTCCATTCAGGACATTGTGGCTCCCGCGCTGCGCGGTACTACCATGGCGATTTATTTTCTGGTGATGTATATGGGTGGCGCTTCCTTTGGCCCGCTGCTTACCGGACGACTCAGCGATTTGATGGCGCGGCACGCCGCCAAACTCGCTGGTTCCGACAAAATGACGGAAGTTTTCAAGGCCGTCGGGCTGCAGCAGGCGATGCTGGTCATTCCCGTACTCTCGCTGGGGCTGGCGCTGGTGCTCTGGGCTGGATCAAGAACCATTGCGCGCGACATGGCGCGACGCGAGATTTAATGCTATCGGCACAACTCCGCACAACTTGGCATTTCAGAAATCATGCTTGGAATTTAAAAGCGCCGCCCATGATCGTTGCCATCACTTTCCCCTGCAACTGCCAGCCGTCGAAGGGCGAATTTTTGGACTTTGAGTGCGACTGTGCTACGTGGTAAGTCCATTTTTTTGCTGGATCAAAAATGGTGACGTCAGCGCGCGCGCCTGCGGCCAGTGTTCCACGTCCTTGCAGGCCCATCACGCGCGCAGGATTGGCGGAGAGCAGCTCAACAATACGGAGGAGAGGCGCTTTGTGGCGATAATGCAGGATCGAGATGCACAGACCCAGTGCGGTTTCCAGTCCGGTCATGCCGAAGGGCGCACGGTCAAACTCCTGGTTCTTTTCATGCTCGGCATGCGGAGCGTGATCGGTGGCCACACAGTCTACTGCTCCATCCACCAGGCCGGCCAGCAGCGCCTCGCGATCTTCGCGGGAACGCAGCGGTGGGTTCATCTTGAAATTAGTGTTGTACTGGTCCACGTCTTCGTCGAGAAGCGTGAAATGGTGGGGGGTAACTTCACAGGTGACGTGCAGGTGGTCGCGCTTGGCTCGGCGCACGGCCCGCAAGGCCGCGGCGGTGGAGAGATGGGCGACGTGATAGCGCCCCTTGGTTTCGGCCGCGAGTCGGATGTCCCTTTCCACGATGGAGGCCTCCGCCTCTCCCGGCCAACCGCGTAAACCCAGCCGTAATGCCGTGGGCCCCGAATTCATTGAAGCCCCTGCTGTCATGCGGCAGTCTTCCGCATGCTGGACCACGGGCAGATTCAACTTGGATGCCGCTATCAGCACCTGGCGCATGATCGCGTCATCCCGAATGGGTTTGCCGTCATCGCTCAGGGCCACAGCGCCGGCGCGCTTGAGCGCAACGAAGTCGGTGAGCGCTCCGCCCAGGCTGCCTACTGTAGCGGCGGCCACGGGAAATACATTGATGTGAGCGCCACGCGCGGGGTCCAGCATCCAGCGGGTGGCTTCCGCTGAGTCGTTGACCGGGCTGGTATTGGGCATAGTGCAGACGGAGGTAAAGCCTCCAGCAGCGGCGGCCATGGTGCCACTGGCAATGGTCTCCTTGTGCGACTGCCCGGGCTCGCGCAGATGCACGTGAGCATCAATGAATCCAGGCGCAACGATCAGACCGCGCGCATTAAAGCTTTCATCGGCTTTGCCGCGGAGCTTGCCGTGCGCAGCGACTTCCGCCACGCGTCCATCTTTGAGCAGAAGGTCGTACTTGCCCTCAAGTTTTTGGGCGGGGTCGATGAGGTGGCCGTTGCGGATTATCAAACTACTTTTGTTTTGCATGCTCTCTCTGCAATGCCGAGCGAAACCCAAGACTATTTCGCCGCAGATTTACGCAGATAAACGCTGATTTTCTTTCTTTCATTTTCAAAAGCCATGCGTTTTACCTGTGGCCTCGGGCCAAAGTTCAGCAAAAGCCCGACTTCAATTTCTGTTGAACGCAAATAGTGGAGTAATTGTGCTTCATGAGCGGGCTCGAGCGTTTTGCAAGCCTTTAGCTCCCCTAATACAAGCCCGTCTACGACTATATCTGCGGTATAAGATCCAATTTCGTGTCCATGGGACCAAACCGGAACGGAGACTTGTCTTTGAAAACTAATTCCACGTTCCTTAAATGCCAGGGCCATGGCTTCTTCATAAACGCTTTCCAGGAACCCGAAACCAAGTTCGTTGTATACATCGTAGAAGATGCCGATAATTTTCTCAGTTAGCTCAGTGTGTTTATATCTGCGCTCATCTGCGTTTATCTGCGGCGAGTTCATCATGCAACTCCCATGCAGATCGCCAGGATCGCCATCCTGATGTAAATGCCGTTGTGCACCTGTTCTTCGATGACGGACTGCGGCCCGTCGGCCACCTCGCTCTGGATTTCCATGCCGCGAATCATGGGGCCGGGGTGCATCACCAGGGCGTCACTCTTGGCCAGCTTCAGCCGCTCCGCGGTGAGTTGGTAGTGAGCGACGTATTTTTCCGCGTCCAGCTTCAGTCCCGCCAGCCGTTCTTTTTGCACGCGCAGCATCATGACCACGTCGGCTTTGCGTGCTGCCTCTTCCAGGTGGCGGCTGATTTTCACTCCTGGAGCCAGTGACGCAGCATACTCCGGCAGCAGTTCAGGTGGACCACAGAGCACAATCTGGGCGCCGAATTTGGAAAGCAGATGGACGTTGGATCGAACCACGCGGCTATGCTGGATGTCGCCGATCATCGTGACCTTCAGGCCCTTGAGCGATCTTTTATGGCGAAGGATGGTGTAGGCATCCAGCAGGCCCTGCGACGGATGTTCATGCATTCCATCACCAGCGTTGATGATGGGAATCCGCAAGTTGCGGGCCAGCACGTGAGGCGCGCCGGACGAGGGATGCCGCACCACGATGCAGTCGGCGCCAAGAGCTTGCAGGGTCTTGCCGGTGTCCACCAGCGACTCGCCTTTTTCTACGCTGGAGGAGGTGGCGTTGGTCAAAGAAGTGTGCGTTCCCAGAAGCTGGGCGGCGAATTCAAACGACACGCGTGTGCGCGTTGAGCTTTCATAAAACAGGAGCGCGATCCGCTTACCGCGCAGCAAAGGACGCGGGCGGCCCGACTGCATCTTTCGCGCCAGCTTCAAAAAAGAAGTAATTTCATCCGCGCTAAGATGCTCGAGTTCCAGTAGTGATCGGGTTCGCGCCATTCGCTACGATGTACGCTCCACCAACAGGACTTGCTCTTCCTGGTCAATCTCAGAAAGCTTAACTTCAATGATCTCCATGTCCGTGGTCTGCACGGTGCGCCCGATGAACGCTGCTTCAATCGGCAGCTCACGATGACCGCGGTCGATGAGCACGCAGAGTTGAACGCGGCGTGGCCGCCCGTGATCAAACAAGGCATCCATGGCAGCACGGACGGTGCGTCCGGTATAAAGCACGTCATCCAGCAGGATCACGTCTTTGTCCGCGATCTCCGTGCCCAGCGGCGTGGTTTTCTGGATCACCGGGCTGGTATCCACGGTGGAGAGGTCATCGCGGTACAGGGTGATGTCCAAAGTGCCTACCGGAACTGGTTTCTTTTCAATCTGTTGGATGAGTTTGGATAAACGATCAGCCAGCGGTACGCCGCGCCGTTTGATTCCAACCAGCACCAGGTTTTCCACCCCGTTATTTTTTTCGACGATCTGATGAGCAAGACGCACCAGGGTGCGCTCGATTTCGGAGCCGGACATCAGGCGTCCTTTAATTCGCAAGTTCGGTAGACGAGAAGGGGCAGGATTCATAGCCATCGCATGATATCCGATGAAGGCATGATGCGCCAAACTAGAGTGGCTTTTTGCCTCTGGAAGTGGCTGCCGCCAGTGCGCCAGTGAGGCTGGAGATGATTAAGAAAAAGATTAACGTAACCCCGAGAAAAAATGCGGTGAAAACCAGTATGCCAGCAGTTCCGCTGAAGAAGGCCCGCATCTTTTGTTGGATCTGAGGGGCGGCATTGCTGGCTGCCGCGTCATTCAGTCCTTTTATGATGACTTCACGATACTCAGTCTTATGAGAAGTCACCGCCAGGACAAAGACGATAAGGAAAACGGCAAAGCCGAGCAGACCCGTAAATACGCCAAGCCGGGCACCGAGAGAAGACGTGATCGGCCCCGGTTGCTGTCGCCGACGATATACGTGGATTGCCAGGACGACGCTTGCGGGCAGAAAGATTAACAAACCCACAGGTAGCATGGCGGCCGAGGAAGCCCCGACCACCACCGCCATGGGAAGAACAATACGGAAGAACTTCTTCCACAAAACAGGCTGAGATGGACCCAAGCCACCGGGCATAGCAGGCAATCGTGCTGACGCGGAATCGAGAGGCGGCGGTGGCGTGCTCAGGGAGTCAGGTTCGGCTGGGTCCTGTGCGGCAGTTCGCACGGAAACCCTGATCTGAGGAGCGCCACAGGAAGGGCAAAAAGGGGTTTGCTCTTCCATCTGGCTCCCGCAGCGATAGCATGCCCTCTCCATGCTTCCAAGCTACAAGAGCCGACCAGGCTTGGCAAACTCCGGGTTACAGGGTATTTTTCTGGTCCCAGGCGCGCACATAGACCAGGGTGAACTCTGATCCGTTTCCGCTGGGCTTTACGGCAACGATGCGCTGGTTGTTCCGCGTCCCAACCTTGAGTATTTCTTTGTAGTCGTGCCCCATGCCGCCTTGATCGTCGCAACTGACATCCGCATCCTGGTCATGGTGATGGAAGCTCATGGTGAACCCGCTGGTGCAGTCGGCCACTTTTCCGTACTTTCCCATGTCCTTACGATAAAAGCTCAATACTTTGTCAGGAGTATCATCGCTGTCGAATTTCAGCGCAACCACCTTCAGGCCTAAAAGTGAGCTGGAGATGTTGACGTTGCCACTGCCATGACGATCGTGCGACGAGTCTTTCTTTTCCTTCGCTCCCGGGTAGGGCGTCAGGCCTGTTTCTTTGACGTCACCACCGCCTTCGTGGACGCTGAGCGAGCCGAAAGGCGTGCGAATATCGACATCCTTGTTACCGTTGCCGCTATCATCTCTGTGGTGGGAGATAGAGCATCCAGCCAGCGTGAGCAGAGTGAAACAACTCGCCATTGCGATTGGGACGCGAAATTTCATAAGTTACCTCCAAAGCGTGGGGAGCAATTCCGATTCCAGCCGTGTTCTGCATTCGTAGACGCTAAAGGCATGATACGCATGCCTGACGGTGGCGGTTGGCGTCTGCCTATTAGTACGCTGGCCGGGCAAGAAAGTTCCCAATTTTCACGCGCATTTTCCCGCCCGTCCGCGGTCAGACGATCGGTTCGTAGTAGCGCTCTCCGCCACATGAGCGGCACAGGACCTTTCCGCCGAGCCTCACTTCGCGACGGAAATTGATTCCTTCACCACAGCTCTCGCAGACCACACGCTCTCCCTTAAAGCCTGGGAACTCCTCGGGCGGCAGTTCCACATGCACCCATTGGGTCTGGAAAAGCTGTTCGTCAGACATTTCACCGTAGGCCCGCATCTGCTGCTGGTTTTTGTCCGCAATCTCAGGATGCATACTTTTTGCCAGCGTCTTGGAGGATTCTTTGGCCGCAACGCGCACTGCTTTTCCGGTGTCCACGTTGACGAATGTGGCGGCCATCTTGCCCCAGTCGCGGAATTTCAAGGCACGCTTCCCCAGCCGGCAGCCGGTTACTACCATCACGGCATCCGTCGCGCAGCGGTCAATCTCCACAAAAGTAACGATTCGCTTGCGGTCCTTTCCCTGCGGATCTTCCAGACCCAGTTGCTTCAGGCCGAGCATGGCCATGCGCACGCCCAGAACCTGTCCCGCGCAAAGGTGGCCGTGAGCAACGGCGGCATCTTCCAGATATTCCTGCAGGGTCTTCATTGTGGGCCTTCTTCTTCCGAAGTTTCCGGCTGGAGATCGGCCCCGTGGCCGCGGACTACGAACGTTGCCTTCTCCCCCGCCGAGAATGTCACGCGGCTTGGGCCGCGTTCCCATTGAGGCGCAGTACAGCCGGCGCCGGCAAACTCTTTTTTGAGGATCGGCTTGCGCTTGCCCAGTTGCGACACCATCATGTAGACCTTACTGCCGTCATCGGAGCTGCCACAATACGCCGCATAGTCACGATACCAACTGGCCATGGATATCTCGGCATCAAAGGCGGGCAGATTTAACTGCGCGATATGGCCGGTCATCCGGTCAATGCTGATCCAGCCACCCAACCGCCAGATCCACTGCGGCAGTTTCCTTGCGTCGTTCGGAAGAGAATCATTTTGCCGGTAGATCCGGCGTACCACAAACAAGCGGTCGGTTATTTCATGGGGCGGCCCGATGGTGTATTCCTTGAAACGATCGTCTATCAGCAATCTCCGGATTTTCGCCCGTTGTGCTGGCCCAGACTCCGCCACGATGCTTACAGACTGCCACTGTCCCAGAACCACCGTGTGTGGTTTGGGTGCGGCCATAGTGCTGCCAAGGCCTGCCCAAAAGAACAGCCAAACAGTGAACCAACACCGAGAAATGGAGCGCATCGTGTGGGCAATTATATGACTTTGGCAAGTGAAATGGAGGCAACACCTATGGGTTTGCGGCAAAGGGAGCGCCGGAAAAACAGTCTTTGATCGGCGATCCATGAGGTGAAAACATTTGACTTCCATTTGCCTTCTGAATTCCTTAAGATAAGCTTCTCCCCTTAAAATTCGGCATTTAGACGCTGGCCGCATATACTGTATTTTTGGCGTTTGCGCGGCTGATCGCGCGGGGTTATTTGTGCCTTTGAAGGATAACCAAGAGAATGAAGCGGGAGAGTTGTTCGATACAACTCTCGAGCCATCTACACCTTCTCATCCCTCTGTGACGCACATATCGGAGAGGGCCCGGGAGGAGTATGGCCGCCAGAAACCAAGTCCGCCGCGCATCCTGATCGTAGATGACCGGCAGGACACCCTTGTGCTGCTTCGTGATCTTCTCTCTTCCCGAGGTTACGAGATCATCACCGCATCTGAGGCGGAAGAAGGGAAAGCGTTGGTCCACTCCGAGCGTCCCCAGTTGATTGTTTTGGATGTGGTAATGCCCGGAAAATCAGGTTATGAGCTTTGTCGCGAGCTCAAGGACGACCCTTATACCCGCCTGATCCCTGTGGTGATGATTACCGGCCTGGCCGAGCGCGATGACCGTGTCCGCGGCATCGAGGCGGGCGCCGATGATTTCCTCAGCAAGCCGCTGTATCCGGAAGAGCTGTTTGCCCGGGTCAAGTCTCTCCTGAAATTGAAAGAGTTCACCGACGAACTGGAAAACGCAGAGGCGGTGCTGGTGGCGCTGGCGCTGGGCATAGAATCGCGCGATCCATATACCGGCGACCATTGCCAGCGGCTTTCCCACTACGCTTCCGATCTGGGCCGGTACATCGGGCTCGACGAAGACAGCGTGATCGCCCTGAAGCGTGGAGGCTATCTGCACGACCTGGGCAAGGTTTCCATTCCGGATGAGATCCTGAAAAAAGGCACGGGTCTGACCGAGGAAGAGTGGGAGATCATGAAGCAGCATCCGGCGATCGGGGAATCGATCTGCCGGCCGCTCAAGTCCTTCCGCAGCGTTCTGCCCATCATTCGCCATCACCATGAGCATTGGGACGGAAGCGGGTATCCTGACCAGCTTTCGGGCTATGAGATCCCCCTGCTGGCGCGCGTCCTGCAGGTTGTGGATGTCTATGACGCTCTGCGCACGGCGCGTCCCTATAAACCGGCGCTGACTCATGCTGAGGCCGAGCACACCATGATGGAAGAAGCCCGCCGAGGCCTGTGGGACCCCAAACTGGTGCCGGAATTTTTTGCCATGCTGAAAAAGAAAGAACAAGCGGCATGAGCGTGGCCGCCAGCGAATTCCCCCGGGACAGTTTCGGCCTGCGGCAGGAGCAGCTTCAATACAGCATCGTTGTCCCCGCATATAACGAGCGTAAGCGCATCGGCAACACGCTGGAGCGCATCCTCGACCACCTGAAACAGCACCAGTGGAACGCGGAAGTTGTGGTGGTGGACGATGGCTCGCGCGACGACACGCCGCAGATCATCACCAAATTTGCCGCGGAACATCCGCAAGTGCGCCTCTTGCAGAACCCCGGCAACCAGGGCAAAGGCTACGCCGTGCGCAACGGTATGCTGAACGCGAAAGGCAGCGTCTTGTTGTTTACTGACGCTGACCTGTCTTCTCCCATCGCTGAAGCCACCAAGCTTTTTGCCGCTCTGGAAAAAGGGGCTGACGTGGCCATTGGATCGCGCTGGCTGGATACGTCCCTGCAATTTCAACGGCAGCCGTTGAAGCGGCAAATCATGTCGCGCGCATTCAATCTTTTTTTGCGGGCAGTCCTGGCCGTTCCTTATCGGGATACGCAATGCGGCTTCAAGGCGTTTACCCGTCGCGCGGCGGAGATGATCTTTCCCTTGCAGCGCATCACGCGCTGGGGCTTCGATGCGGAAATTATTTATCTGGCCCACCGCGCGCGCCTGCAAGTTGTGGAAGTCCCGGTGGCCTGGGGACATGATGAGCGTTCCACCATGCATCCCTGGCGCGATGGATTGAACATGGGGAAAGATACGCTTAAGGTCCGCTGGTATGCTTTGACGGGCAAGTACCGTACCGTTGCAAAGAGCGAAGGCCGCTGATTCTTAGCGCGCTTTTCAGAAGTGCGTGTTTGTGCCGAATCTTGGGACAACCCGCGGCTTTAGAAATTCAATCCGGCACAAAGTAAAATGCCACGGCCACGATGGCATAGACGGCCAGGAGTTGCACGCCTTCAAGCCAGTTGGTTTCACCGTCGGAAGAGATCATGTCGACGATCACCACGGAGAGCACGATCGCGGCAATTTCAAATCCGTTGAAGACCAGCGTCATTGGCTGGCCCATTGCGACGGAAATAAAAACCAGCACGGGCGCGACAAAAAGGGCGATCTGCGTGCTCGCCCCGGTTGCAATGGACATGGCCACGTCCATCTTATTGCGCTGTGCCATCAGGATTGCCGTGGAGTTTTCCGCTGCGTTGCCCACCAGCGCCACCACAATCACGCCGACAAAAAGTTCCGTCATACCCAGGGCTTTGGTCACCGGCCCGATCTGATCGACGAGCATTTCGCTCAGCAACGCAATAATTCCCGTCGTGCACAAAAGTGAAAGGACCACCTGCCCCTTGCTGATTTCCGGAAGATCGTTCTCCTGTTTGGCATCCTGGAAATTTGCCCGATGCGTGCGAAAGACAAACAGCAGATTGAAAAGATACAAGAGAATCAGAACGCCGCTGGTCCAAAGGCTGAGATGCTGCAATCTGTCGACGTGCGTCTGCAAGTTGCCGGGCACGGTCAGGTTAAACACTGCGGGCATGACCAGCGCGGCCACAGCAATCATCAGCATAGTGCTGTTTATGGCCGTGGCGGCCTTGGTAAAGCGTTGGACATCGCGCCGGACGCCTCCTACCACCAGGCTCAATCCCAGCACCAGGAGCAGGTTGCCGATGATGCTGCCGGAAAGCGACGCTTTGACCACGTTGATGTGTCCGGCCCGCAAAGCAAAGATCGCGATGATCAACTCCGTGGCGTTTCCCAGCGTTGCGCCGAGCATGCCGCCAACCACCGGTCCCGAATATGCAGCCAGAGCGCTGGTGGATTCGCCCAGCACGCAGGCCAGCGGAACAATGGCCAGGGCTGACGCGGTAAAGACCAGCAGAGGCGGCGAGTGAGTCAGGTCAAGGATGATCGCCGCAGGTACAAACAGCAGCAAAAGGTTGAGCCATCGATGCCCGGTCTTGCACGGGAACTTGGTCCACAGCGTGGCCGGGCTGAATTTTGCCATCCAAAGGATTGTAAAAGAAACGCATAGACAAGGCGGAACCGAGACCGTCCGCCAAACCTTGAGTGTTGGCTAGTTACCTGCCCAGGGCGGGAAGCAGGACCATCAGTGCTGCGATCCAGAGGCCTACCCAAACAATGAAGCACTTGGGTTCCGCTGCTTCGCAAGAGCCGTTGGTGTTGCATGAGCTATTCATCTTGATTGTGCCTCCCTTATTTATCAGTTGCGTGACAGGAACAAATGCAAGCGCCTGGCCGCAAGCGTATATAGCTGATTAAAAAGGAGATAGATGAAATGGCTATTGCTGTCATTGTGTCAAACGGAATCCACCCGCGTGTCAAAGCAAACACTGTGAGGGGGCCGGAGGGTGGCGGAAATTCAGACCGTCGAGCCGGCTGCTTTGTCCAAAACTTCGCGCACCTTGGCTGATAGGACCTTGATGGTAAAAGGTTTTTGCACCAGGATGGTCCCTGGTTTGAGGACGCCATTGGGAGCTAACGAACCTTCCGCGAATCCGGAAATAAAGATGACCTTCATCTCTGGTCGCGAGGACAGAAGCATTTCTGCCAGTTCAGGGCCCGGCATTTCGTCCATGATCACGTCAGTGATGAGCAGGTCGATCTTGGTGGGATGTTTTTCCGCCAGCGCGAGTGCTTCTTTGCCGCTGGCCGCGGAGATCATTTGATACCCAAGCTGACGGAGAAGATCGACCACCACGGTGCGGAGAGATTCCTCATCGTCCACCAGAAGAATGGTCTCTGTGCCGCGGTGATAGCTCAAAAGATGGTTTTCCCGGTTTCGGCCTGGCGCCGGAGTTTGCTGGAGTAAATCGACTGAAAATATTGAACCTTTACCGGAGAGCTTTCAATAGCAAAAAGGGGCAGAAGGCCTGGGTAAGAAGATTTTTAGAATCCGTTTAGGAACAGGCGGCCCACTTCGGTGTGTGGCGACGCGAAAAAGCCAGCCCACGTGTTTCAATCACGACGAATTGCCCCCTCGAGCCAATGACAAACGCAGCTAGTATCTGTAGAAGCCGCGTCCGCTCTTCCTTCCCAGCCAGCCGGCGTCCACCATTTTCATCAGCAGCGGGCAGGGCCGGTATTTAGGATCGCCCAGACCGGCTTGCAGTACGCGCATAATGTCCAGACAGACGTCCAGGCCGATAAAGTCGGCCAGGGCCAGCGGTCCCAGTTGATGCGCCATGCCCAGTTTGAATACCTCATCCACGGCTTCCGCGGTGGCCACGCCTTCCATCACGGTGTAAATGGCTTCGTTGATCATCGGCATCAGCACGCGGTTGGAGACAAAGCCGGGAGCGTCATTGACTTCTACCGGCGTCTTCTCCAGCTTCACCGCCAGTTCCTTGGTGGCGGCATGGGTTTCGTCAGAGGTGGCGATCCCGCGGATCACCTCCACCAGCTTCATGAGCGGTACCGGGTTAAAAAAATGCATGCCGATCACTTTTCCCGGACGCCTGGTCTGCGCCGCTATCCTGGTAATCGAGATCGACGATGTATTCGACGAAAGCACCACGCCGGGCCGGCAGATCTGGTCAAGTTCGCGGAAGATTTCCTGCTTGACCTCAAATCTTTCGAAAGCGGCTTCCACCACAAAGTCGCACCTGGCCAGCTCCTTGCGGTCCAGCACCGGTTCAATCCGCTGCAACGCGGATTCCCGCGCCTCGGCCGTGATTTTGTTTTTCGCGACTTCGCGCTCCAGGTTCTTGCCGATCGTCTGTACGCCACGGTCCAGCGCCGCTTGCTGCGTCTCCACCAAAATCACGTTGTAGCCCGACTTGGCAAAGACATGAGCGATCCCGTTGCCCATGGTCCCCGCGCCGATTACACCTACCGTCTTGATTTCCATGTTCGTCTCTCCCAGAAGCTCGTGTTTCCAAAACCGATGAGTGTAGCAGATGGCGATGGCCTACAATGTTATGTCGGCGTGATTCTAAAGGGGACAGTCGGTGTCAGTCGAATTGATCGAGAACGAAATCCGAAGATTTCTCTCTAGCCAAGAATTAGAAGTAATGCGTATTAGTGGCCAATGGGGCGTCGGAAAGACCTTTGCGTGGAATCAATATCTGAAAGACGCAAAAGCGAAAAATAAGATTGCTCTCAAACGATATTCCTATGTTTCCCTCTTTGGTATTAACTCTCTTGATGAACTGAAGTATTCAATTTTTGAGAACTCCGTTAAATCATCCGAAATCGGTGTCGAACCGAGCATTGAGACGTTGCGTTCAAACACCAGCGCTGCCGCAGAACGCCTCGGCAGGAAGTCTTTAAGGTTTATCCAGCAAATTCGGTTTGTAAAGAGCTTTGCAGGCGACCTGCCTTCAGTCTGGTACTTGTCCGTTAAAGAAACTATCGTTTGTATGGACGACATCGAGCGTCGCGGCAAGAATCTGGATATCCGCGATGTTTTGGGTTTGATTTCGAGCCTGAAAGAGCAGAAGAAATGCAAAGTTGTCCTGATTTTGAATGATGAAGCCATGCAAGAAGAAAAAGAGTTTACAACTTATTTAGAAAAAGTTGTGGATACCTCTTTGACGTTTGCTCCCACTCCGCAAGAGAGTGTCCGCATCGCTCTAACGCCCGATTCACAAATAGACATATTCATTGCTGAGAACTGTGTCGCTTTGGGTATCTCCAACATCCGGTTGGTCAAGAGAATTCAGCGATCAGTTAGCAAGATAGAGCCAATGTTGAGGAAATTTGACGAAGGAGTACTTAGACAGGCAGTACATTCGCTGGTTCTCCTCGTGTGGAGTGTTTACGAGCCCGCGAGAGCCCCATCGCTCGACTATTTACGCAGACGAGGAGCGAGCGTGTTCGGTGACAAAGAAGAAGCTGTTTCAGTAAATGAAGGCGCTTGGAATGCGCTGTTAGATGTTTACCGCTTTAGCGTGATGGATGAATTCGACCTAGCTCTGCTGGATGGAGTGCAGAAGGGTTTCTTTAATCCTTTCTTAGTCGATAAGCACGCGTCTGATCTGGACGCCCAAATCAAAACTGGAAAACTGAATAGCTCCTTCATTGAAGCATGGAAACTTTATCATGATTCCTTTGAAAGTAATCAAGACCACGTCTTGGATGCGATTTACCAATCTTTTCTCAAAGATGTGCAAAACATTTCGCCGCTGAGTCTAGCCAGCACGGTTGCGTTGTTCAAAAGTCTGGGGCGGGCGCAACAAGCAACTGAAATTATCCAGTTCTATGTCCAGAATCGTGGAGCCGAGCGCAGGCTCTTCGATTTAGCCGGCGATCCATTTGGGGGAGAGATCACTGATCCCGACGTGATAAAGGTATTTAAAGATAAAAATGCCGAATTTAGAGATGAGCGCAGTGTCGGAGTTATCTTGCTCGATATGGCTACTAAAAATGGCTGGAATGATGAAGATATCGCGTCGCTGTCAAGCGCGGATGTGAGTCAATACTACGAGGCATTTAAAGAGAAAAAGGGTCAAGAGCTGCACAGCATTCTTAACTCCGCATTACAATTTGATCGTCTTGGCAACATTCATGCTGCTTGGAAGGAAATCTCAAAACGGGCGAAAGAGGCGTTGAGACGCATTGGCAAGGAGTCAACTATTAATGCCCGCCAAGTCAAGAAATACGGAGTTGAGGTTGACTGAGCTGCAAGCGAACTTTTACAGCCAGCCCTTGATCCGGGCGATTCGCGCGGCTTCAACTCTGTTATTCGCGCCAAGTTTGCTGATGGCTTCAGAAAGGTAGTTGCGTACGGTGCCTTCTGAAAGACGAAGGCTGGTCGCGATCTCGACGCTGGTGGCCCCGTCGGCGGCCTGGCGCAAGACCTGGCGCTCACGGTCGCTCAGTGGGTCCGCTTCGGTCCAGGCTTCAGCCGCCAGTTCGGGATCGATCACGCGCAGTCCTGAGTGGACGCGGCGGATGGCATCCGCCAGCGCGGCTGCGGGAGAATCCTTGAGCAGATAGCCTGAAGCGCCAGCCTGCATTGCACGACGCAAATACCCGGCGCGGGCGAAGGTGGTGAGAATGATCACGCGCGATGGAACGCCCTGCCGTTTCAATTCGGCGGTAACTTCCAGGCCACTCATTTCCGGCATTTCAATGTCCGTGAGCAACAGGTCGGGTTTGTGTTGCAACGTAAGTTGCAGGGCTTCTTTGCCGTTATGGGCCTGGCCAACAACGTTAATGTCATGCTCGATTTCAAGCAGCGCAGCCAGCGCGCCCAGCACCATGCTTTGATCTTCGGCGATGACGACGCGGATACTCATAAAGGAATTGCCAGAATTGCCAATTGCCAAAATCGCCGAAATTGAACGGCGCCATGCCGGGGTTCGCCATTCAATTTTGGCAAGTACCCGATTATGGCAATTCCGGCGATCTTCTACTGACCGTTTTTCACCGGCAACGTTATCACTAACCTGGTGCCGGAGTTGAAATCTCTTTGCAGCTTTCCGCCCAGGGCTTCCACGCGGTGACGCATTCCGGTCAGCCCTGTCCCTTCCGCGGACATGCGGCCGCAACCGTCGTCTTTGATTTCGAGTTCGCATCCGCCGTCGACCGGGCGCAAACGCAAGCCGCAGTAGCTTGCCTTGGCATGGCGGATCACGTTGGTGACAGCTTCGCGCAGCGCCAGAGCCAGAACGCCTTCATGCGATGGCGGTATGTTGGCCGGCGCAAAATTGCATTCCACCTTGACGCCGGCGGCCTTCAGCGTGGCGGTAGCCTGCTCCGCTTCCGCCTGAAGACTGAGCGAATGATACCCCCGCACCGTGTTTCTTACTTGCGCGAGGGCATCGCGGGAGATGCGCTCCACTTCTTTGATCTCCTGCACGGCGCGCGCCGGATCTCGCTCCGCCAGTTTTGACGCCAGCTCTGATTTCAGCACGATCACGGAGAGCGTGTGTCCGAGCACATCATGCAGATCTCGGGCAATGCGTTCGCGCTCAGCAACTTTGGCCAGGTGCTCAACCTCTTCCTGCGCCATCAGCAGCTTCTTGTTGTCGCGATCACGCTGCCTGAAATGGATGTTGATGGAGCCAATCAAAAGGGAGAACACTACTCCGGGAATCCAAAAATACGGTGGCAGATGGAAGACCAGCGTTTCCAGTCCAATGACGACCAGCACCAGCGGCAAGATGCGTACGGCAAAAGCGGTTTCGCCTGTCGAAGCCACAAAAGCAGCCGCATACACGAAATAAACCGAGGCACCAGGATTTGTGGGCGAAGAGACCACGCCAAGCAGGGCGATTGCGGCGACGATCCACAGCAATTTCCTGCCGCGAATCCAATAGCCCCAGAAATACAACCCCAGGAAGACGAGCATGCTGGCGATCGTCCATGCCCAGAACGTGACTGAAGTCTTGCCGCTTGCGAACCCAGACAATGGAACATTGGTCAGATAAATGAGCCAGGCGTAGGGAGTCCAGCCGAGGTCCTTGTTTTCGGGTAGTAGTCTCATGGCTGCTTCAGGCGTTCACCTTCACATCATCGCGGCTAAAACCGCGCAGTGCAAGCAAAAGAAATACCAAAGTGAATGCCGCCAGTGCCGCCACGTGCGGTAGCGCGCTGCCGGGAGTGCCAAAGCCAACCTGTTTCAGGGCGAGCTGGCCCAGATGGTACGGAGGCAGGTACGGCGCAACATGCTGAAGGAATTTAGGCAATAACGGCAAAGGCAGCCACAGGCCGGAGCAGAATGACATCGGCAGGAACAGAATATTGACCACTCCCGGAGCCGCATTCGGCGCGGAGTAACATCCAATCACCAGTCCCAGAGCGCAGAAGGGAATCGAGCCGGCAATCATGATGCCGATGAGTTTGAGAAACGTGATGATCGATACATGCACGCCGCCGAACAGCGTTCCCAAAACAAACAGTGAAGTCACGATGATCGTGCTGAAGACGATGCTCATGGCCGTCTTGGCCACCAGGTAGGCCAGCGGTGGCATGGGGCTGGCGCGTTTCACTTGCAGCCAGCCATAGCCGCGTTCCATGGCAACGCCTGCGCCAAAACCGAACAGCGACGCGCCCATCACGCCAAAGGTCGAGTAGGTGGCCAGGAGGTACGTAGCCAGGTTCACGGCGCCTACGGCTTGCTTGCCGCCAAACGCGATGCCGAACATCACGTAAAACAGCAAGGGGAACGTAAGCGTGGGAATCACATAGGCCGGCTGGCGCAGGGTCTTGAGAAGCTCATACTTCGCCTCAGTGGTGTAGACGCGCCATGTCCTGCCTGCGGAAAAACGGGGGACCTCTGCTGCGTAGCTGCTCATGCTACCTCCTGTGTGGCTTCATGGTTGCCGGTTTCAACAATCTTCAGGAACGCTTCTTCCAGAGTGCTGTTGGAGACTTCCAGACCCGATAGGTTGGGATCGCGGATGAAAAGTTCCCGCAGCACCGGCTCTACCTGAGATGTGCGGATTTCCATTCTGCTCTCCTGTTCGGAGACGCCGCTCACCTCGGGGATCGACTCGATCTCGCTGAGACGCAGGAGCGTGGAGCAGCGGATCTTTCTTTGCGCCGTGCGCGCTTTGATCTCCGCGGAGGTCCCTTCGGCTACGATTACGCCGTGGTTCAGCACCACGACACGGTCCGCAAGCGCGTCTACTTCTTCAAGGTAATGCGTGGTCAGGACCACGGTGCGGCCCTGCTGGATCAGACGGCGAATCTGCTGCCAGATCAGATGCCGTGTGCCGATGTCGAGCCCGACGGTCGGTTCGTCAAGGAAAAGCAGATCGGGGTTGCCGCAGATGGCCAGCGCAAACAGGACGCGTTGCTTCTGTCCTCCGGAGAGCGCACCGAACAGCCGGCCTTCCATTCCTTCCAAGCCGGCAGCCTCCAGAGTTGACTGCAGAGAGAGCGGGCTGGAGTAGTAGCTGCGGAACAGATTAATGTGTTCTTTTACTTTCAGGGTCTCCGGGACCTTGGCTACCTGAAGCATGGCGCCGACGCGCCCACGCGACGAAGCATTACGCGGGTCATGGCCGAATACGGTCACGCGTCCGGACCCGGGCTTGGTGAGCCCCAACAGCAGACGTACGGCCGTTGTTTTGCCTGCGCCGTTCGGTCCCAGCACCGCCAGCAATTCACCGGCACGAACGTTCAAGCTTACGTCGCGGAGCGCGGTGATCTCAGCGTATTTCTTGGTGACCCCGGACAGCGATGCCACGGTTGATTCATTGCTTTGCATTTCAGTCTCCTTTGTTTTACCTGAGCGTGATTGCCTACTCGAGCCGCACGCTGTCGATTGTGAACTTGAAATTCCCGGCAGAAGCCCACGCGCCGAAGAAGATCCCCGTGAGGTCATGGCCGTCGGTGGTGAACGAGGAGAGAGGCATGGTTATCTTTGTCCACTCGGGGCCGGCGGTGAAACTTTGCATCTGCGGGATGTAGCCGTTACTTTGTGAATAGACCATCACGCGATAGCTGTGGCCATCGCCCCTGGCCCAGAAAGTTATGACCTTCTTGCTGGAGAGATTTACCGGAGTCATGGGTGCGGAGCCGGGGAAGAACATGGCGCCTCCCCACGCGACGGCTCCTTCCATGATGGTCCCATCGATCTGGAGAGCACCTTTGCTGCCCTCCGCTCCGCCGGGGACAACTTTCATCTGTGCGGTGGATTGGCCACCGCGAATGCTGTCCGTGGAGACACTCCAGCCGAAGCCGAATTTTGCCGTTGGTGTGGCGCCTTCATCGAAGTCGCTGATCAGGCCGGATTCCGATCCAGCAGGCGCGGGGGCGTGCGCCAGACTGGCCGCTGCTTGCTTTTCTTTCTCTATAGCCGCGCGATAACTTTCGCGGTCATCGGCAACCCCTAACTTCCAAACGCTCACGATGTTGCGCGTTGCTAGGATGTCCGTGGTGGGATCACCTTTCACCAGCAGAAGATCGGCGCGTTTGCCGGGAGCGATCTCTCCGCGGTCGTCAAGGTGGAATACGCGCGCGGGAACTGAGGTTGCAGCGGCCAGAGCTTCCACGGGCGTTAGACCGGCTCCTACCAGCAGCGCGAGTTCTCCATGCATGCTGGAGCCGTGCGCGGTGCCCGGATTGGGAGCGTCGGTTCCGGCGAGGATAGGAACGTGGCGCGCTTTGAGCTGACGGACCGTCTCCTGCGCGTTCGCGAAGGCCCCACTCTTTCTTGGAAATGAACCGTTCAGATTCTTGACCACGTCCTGCCCAAGGTAGGGTTGGAGTTGCGAATCATTGGCCAGCGGCTTACCTGAAGGCGCTCCGCTGATGGAAGCCAGCACGGAAAGAGTTGGGACTACAAATGCATGATGCTGGGCGACGAGCGCGGCAAATTCCGCGTCGGGAGGAGCATCAACGAAAAGGTGCGCCAGCCCATCGGCGCCGGCTTCGATGGCGGCCTTTGCATCTTGAAGCGCGCCAATGTGCACCACGGCGAGTTTGCCGCGCTGATGCGCTGCCGCGATTACCGCAGCCATGATCTCCTTGCTGACGGTTGGTATGGCGATCCCATAGGTCTTGCCATCGTCGTAAATGATCTTGATGTAGTCAGAGCCTTCGGCTATGCGTGCGTCGACGAAAGCCTGCGCCTGGTCCGGAGAAGAGATGGTTGGGATGGGCATGCCGTATTCGGTGCCGTGGCCGTGCGGCGCGGTGACCAGGGTGCCCGCGCTGCGCAGGTCAGCCAGGTCAAGCTCCTTGCCGTCGGCCTGGTCTTTCTTCATCTGAGCGGCATAGCTATGGTCCGTGAACATATCGAGCTCAGTGGTTACGCCAAAGATGAGCGCGTCTTTCAAAGCATTGCCAAACGCGTGCGTGTGAGCGTCAATCAAACCGGGCAGGAGCGTCTGCCCTTCGCCGTTGATGCTGCGGACGCTGGCCGGCGCTTTCACGTCTGCCCCTACAGCTTTGATCTTGCCGTTCTGCACCCAGACCTGGCCTCTGGCGATTACGCGCGAGCCATCAAAGATGCGCACATTGCGGACCACAAACTCGGCATCGTTAATCGGTGGTTTCGGCGCAGGCGTCTGGGCAAACAGGACCAGACTGCTCAGCAGGAAGAATGCAGCGGTCCTGAGTGTCGATAAAACGCGGTTGATCGTGGTTCGCGAGTTCATTTGAGAAGCTCCTCTGTTGCGGTACGGGGTCAGTATCGAACGGATGGGGAGAGCGGATAAGTGGGGAATGTCATCTTTTGCAGGTGACATTTGTCATAACGACGACTGGAGACGGCCGTCGTACAGGCATAGAATTCCGCCCGTCGACCCGTTTCTAGAAGATCTTGTCCAGCGCGGTCCTCAAGTCCCGGACGCTGCTTTCAGATACGACCTGCCGCTGGTATTCGCTGTCAGCCAGAGTCCCCATGGCGATTTTCCGGTTTCTGAAGCGCATTGAGCTGGGGACTGAGTCGCCGAGTCCAACGTGAATTTCACGTACGTTGGTCTGCTCAACGATCCTCTGAACGTTACTGCTGGTGATCCCTCCGCAGGCCATGATGGGAATGCGGCCCTGGGCCGTCTGTACAAGCTGGGCGATAGCATGGATTCCTTCCACCGCGCTCTTTTCACCACCGGATGTCAGGATGCGATGCACTCCAGCGTCGATCAGGTCATGTGCTGCGCGGAGCAGGTCGCACGACATGTCAATCGCCCGATGACAGGTGACCTTGAGCGGCCGCGCCAGTTCGACCAGTTGCCGCATCCTCTCTGTATCCATGTTGCCGTCAGCATCGAGGATACCGAGCACCACGCCGTTTGCTCCCAGTTGCCTGGCAATCAGGATGTCGCGTTGCATGATGCTGAACTCGTCGGGCAAGTAGCAAAAATCGCCGCCGCGAGGGCGGATCATCACGTGCAAACCAATGGAGATTTTCTTGCGCACCGCGGCGATCATGCCGGCGCTGGGAGTAGTGCCTCCTTCCGGCAAGCCGGCACAGAGTTCCACGCGGTCGGCGCCTCCGCGCTCCGCGGCAACCGCGGAGTCAACAGAGTCGAGACAGATCTCCAGGAGAACGCGGTCGGGCCGGGCTTGCGATTGCGCTACCACGCTCCCTCCCGGCTACCACACGCGGCAACGGCTTTCGCGCACCATGGGCTGGCCTGCCTTGCAGCTGAAAGCCTTCTGGAATTCCGGCATGTTTACCATCAAGCCATTCACTCGGTATTTACCCGGAGAATGAGGATCGGTGATGGCGCTGACGCGCAGGTTCTCCGGACGCTCATTTTCACAGGCCCACTGCGCATAGCCGACAAAGAACCGCTGGTCGGGCGTGAAGCCATCACGGTTCTCAAGTTTCTGGTCCCTGGTGGCCGCTTTCCAGGCAACATAAGCCAGCACCAGACCGCCCAGATCGGCCACATCTTCGCCTTCGGTGAGCTTGCTGTTGATCTTGATGTCATCTACGACTACGTACTGGGCATACTGGTCCACGATGCATTGGGCGCGCTTTTCAAACTGCTCACCGTCTTCCTTGGTCCACCAGTCGCGCAAATTGCCTTTGGCGTCAAACTGACGGCCTTCGTCATCAAAGCCGTGGGTCAGTTCGTGGCCGATGGTGCCGCCCGTATTCCCATAGTTAGGCGCATCATCGAGCTTGACGTCATACAACGGCGGTTGCAGAACACCGGCGGGGAAGTTGATGTCATTCATCTGCGCGTTGTAGTACGCGTTAACGGTAGGCGGCGTCATGCCCCACTCGCCGCGATCCAGGGGCTTGCCGATCTTGCCCAACTGCCTCCTGGCTTCAAACATGACCGCGTGATGCACGTTGTCCAGAAAATTATCACGACTCACTTCCACAGCGCTGTAGTCGCGCCACTTGTCGGGATAGCCGATCTTGTTGATCACGGAATGCAGCTTTTCCAGGGCTTGCTTTTTGGTTTCCGGCCCCATCCAGGTAAGCTGCTTGAGATCGTCTTCCATCGCCTGCTCGATGCGCTGGGTCATCTCCAGTGTGTTCTTTTTTGTATTCGTGGTGAAGGTGCGGTTCACGAACTCCTGGCCTAATGCTTCTCCCAGGGAACCGTCGACCAGCCGCACACAGCGCTTCCATCGCGGGGCCTCCTGCTCCACCCCGCGCAGGGTGTGGCTATAAAAATCAAAATTTTCCTTCACGAACTTCGACGAAAGATACGGAGCATTGGCGCTGGCTATGTGCCAGCGGAGATAAGCTTTCATGTCATCCAGGCTGTTTTCCTGTAGCTCATGATTGAGCGCTTTGTAAAACTCCGGCTCGGTCACGTTGAAAGTGTTGACCTGACCGATGCCTGCGGTTTTCAAGTACGTGTCCCAATCAAAACCAGGAGTGAGCGCCTGAAGCTGCTTGCGGTCCATCTTATGAAACAGGTTGTGAGGATCACGCTGCTCTACCCGCGTCAGCGACGCCTTGGCCAACGCTGTCTCAATCCCCATGATGACTTGTGCTTCGTTCCTGGCGACATCCGGCGAGTCGCCCAGCAATTGCAGCATTTTCTCGACGTGAAGCAGATATTTCTGCCGGATTTCGGCGGACTTGGCGTCCGTCTTGGTGTAGTAATCACGGTCGGGGAGGCCCAGCCCGCCGGCAACGGCAAAGGCGATGATCTGGTTGGAGTCAGAAAAATCCTGGTCAGAGCCAAAGTTAAAGAACAGTCCGCCGGTTGCATTGGAGAGATGTTCATGCGCCAGCAGAGCGGCCAGGTCCTGCTTGGTTTTGACTGCCGCAATCTCATCCAGTTGTGGCTTCAGCGGCGCGGAGCCAAGCTTTTCCACGGCCGGCTCATTCATGCAGGCGGAAAAAAAGTCACCAATTTTCTGCTGTGGGGGTGTGCGCCCGGCGGTTTTCTTCGCGAGATCATCCAAAATACCCCAGAGGAAGCGCTGATTGTCCTGGGCCAGTTTTCCGTAGACGCTCCAACCCGCCTGGTCGGCCGGAATAGGGTTGTTCTTCATCCAGCCGCCGCAGGTGTAAACGTAGAAGTCCACACAAGGGTCCGCGGATTTGTCCATGGAGGGAACATCCAGGCTGGGGGTATAGGGCAGAGCGGTGGTTGGCTTGTCAACTGCTGGGGCTGTCGACTGGGCCGCTGCAACCGCGAAACTCAATAAAAGAACAAAGCATGCAATAACGAATCGAATGTAGTTTTTCACAAAAATGCTCCCTGGCTGGATGCCAATTGCGCTACAGCATAGACGCGCTAGTGTACCGCAGGAAAGCAGGCCAAAGAAAACTTGCCTGTTGGGGTCGAGATACGAGTGTCGGGAAAGGCGTTAAAGAGTACGGCAAGAACAAACGTTGAGCTCTGACCGGACAACGTTGCACTCGGCCCACACAGTGAGAACCAAAACAGTGAGGACACTCAATCCTGAAAGCTGAAAGAAGCTTTCATTTTTCCCACTTCAATGATGTCGCCTTCATTGAGTTCGCGCTGGCCGGAAACATCTTCGCCGTTGATTTTCAGCTTGATTTTTACCTCTGAAGCGGAGATGAAGTATTTGTTGTCCCGCTTGCTGATCAGAGCAGCCGTGTTAGGCGCAAACATGCCCTTCAGCTTAATGGAGGCCATGCTGGACTTGCCGATCATGGTCATCTTGCCCGTCAGGACATATTTTTCCTGGTCGGTTCTGCCTTCTAAAATCTTCAGTAGTCCGATGCGCTCTTTTGGTGGTGTTGAAGAAGGAGTTCCCATCCATGCCGGACGATTGATCCCCAGAGGCCCGGAGCCAGCGCTGGGCGTTCCAGCCTTGTCGGCAATCATGTCCTGCGCTTGTTTCGTGTCAAGTACGACGGTGGCTTCCAATTTGGGAGTGGCGGGCCCCGCTTTTACGGCGGCGCCGTAGCCTGCATGCCCTTCGTTCTTGAACTCGACCACGTGTTTGCCGATCGTGACCTGGTCTCCATGTTTCAACGTGGCAATGCCCACACGTTCGTTGTTGACGTAGGTCCCGTTCAGCGAACCGAGATCTTCAATCACGTAATGGTCCTGGTCCCAGGAAATCTTGGCATGGTGGCCGGAGACGGCAAGGTTATCTATGCGTACCGTATTATCCGGCAGGCGGCCGATGGTCGCGGTCGCTTGCGCAAGATTGATTTCCTGCAGGACTGACTGTTCAAACTTCACATAGAGTTTTGCCACTGTTGGCCTCCGAAAAACAGCTTGCTCAAGATGTTCTGATACCACGAGCGTTCCACGATCCTGACCAGGAGGCAGGTGATGTTGTCATCTCCGCCGCGGTCCCTGGCCGCCTGGATCAGCGCACTACAGGCCTGCTTGAGATCAGGGGATGTGGTTACCATTTGTAAAATCTCTTCGTCGCGGACGTGCCGGGTAAGACCGTCTGAGGTCATCAGAAGCACGTCTCCGGGCATGGCGATAAGGTCTTCAACGTCCGGCTCCACCGCCTCTTCGGAGCCGAGAGCGCGCAGGATGATGTTCTGCATCTCTGACTGCTGCGCCTGCTCCAGCGTAATGTAGCCGCGCCTTACCTGTTCCATCACCAGCGAGTGGTCCTGGGTAAGTTGCTGGATGACGCCCTGGCGGACCAGATAGATTCTGCTGTCTCCGACATGGGCGATAGCAAGAGCATTGCCGCGCACCAGCGCCGCCACAATCGTAGATCCCATGCCACTGCGGCCGTTTACCTGCTGGCCGGCCTGGTAGATACTGCGATTGGCAAGATGGATCGCGTCGGCCAGGCTGGTTGCGCCGGTGGAAGTGCCTTCCATGGGGCCACCGATTTGCGGGCTCGATCCGGTTTTTGCGCCGCGACGAAAATAATCCAGAAGAATGTCCACTCCCATTTTGCTGGCGACTTCACCGGCAGCTTGTCCGCCCATGCCATCACAAACCACAAAGATCCCGTAGCGCGAGTCATAGCCGAAGTTGTCTTCGTTGTTCGCGCGCACGCAACCAACATCCGTTTTGCCGGCAATTTCCATCGCAAGCGCCATGTATGGTACCGCGTCAGAATCCTCGACTTGATTCTCTCTACCCTTTCGACACTATTATCCCGTTTTCAACGGGTTTCGTGGGGAAATCGTTAGTGCTGTAGGAGATACGCGCCCTGCTTCTCAGGGGGTTTAAGTGGATTCTACGCAGGGCCTTACCGCGTTGCAAGCGGGCTCAGCCGCCGATATGGACCATGCTGCGCGAAGGTTTTACAAATCCCGGCTCACCAATATGATGGCGGGCCTCCTTCTGGTCGACCACTGAACAAACGTAACCAGCCAGTTCGGCGTCACTGGCGCCCCGGTTCATGCGGCCAACAAGGTCATGATCAAGGAGAGAGAACAGGCAAGTGCGGATTTTACCGTCAGAAGTCAGGCGTACGCGGGAACAGTGTCCGCAAAAAGGATGCGATACCGGAGCGATAATACCGATTTCTCCCTTACTGTCGTCAAATGTGTAACGCCGGGCGGTTTCGCTGGGAGTGTTGGGAAGCTTGCGCACCGGGCGGAACTGGTTCAGCTTCTCCAGGATCTCGTCCATGGTGACTACGACGTGCGGCGACCATACGCGATCTTCTTCTAATGGCATGAACTCAATAAATCGAACCACGACGCCTTCTTCGCGTGAGAAGCGCGCGAACTCGACGATCTGATCTTCATTGAAACCGCGCAGGAGCACGCAGTTCACTTTGACCGGTTCCAGCCCGGCTCGCTTGGCCGCGCGAATCCCCGCCAGGACGCTTTTATAGCCGTCGGGAACGCGCGTTATTTTGGCGAATTTCGCTTCGTCCACTGCGTCCATGCTGATGGTGGCCCGGCGCAGTCCTGCGTCTTTGAGTGGCTGTACCAGTTCCGCCAAAAGATGACCGTTGGTGGTAATCGCCAGGTCCAGTTTTTCGCCGTCGGGTGTCCGCAGCGCAGCCAACTCGCGGACAAAACCTACCAACCCGTTGCGCAGCAGAGGCTCTCCACCCGTGAGCCGCACTTTTTCAATGCCCAGCCCAACAAAGATACGCACCAGGCGCAGATAGTCCGCAAACGGCAACTCAGCGTACTGCGCGCCTTCATTTCCCGTGCGGCAATAGACGCATTTGTAGTTACAGCGGTCCGTAATGCTGACTCGCAGGTCGGTGATGGCTCGCCCGTGTTTGTCTTGAAGACGCATGGTTTTTGGCGGTGCCCGTTCGCTGTCCTTAGATTCTTGGGCATTACTCGAACTTATGGTCCGATGCAAGGCGTATTAAAGAGGAATAGAAACAACGCCTCGAGGCGTGTTGCGGTTCCTTTCCAATACGGGAGGCCCAGGCGTTTCCGCACCGAACCCTCGTCCTTGCGTCTGCAAGGAGCCGCCACATGGGCCGGGTATGCCCCAGGGCCGGATGTGGTCGGAACCTATGAGCTTTATTATAGAGAGGAAGGGCGGCACGTGCGCCCTAATTTGTTTTGCCGCGAAAATCGTCCAGTTTCGGCGCTTCGTCACGCCCTGCGGCGAGCCTTCCGTTTGCAAACATTCCCAAGACAAAATTGTGGTCGGGCGCGCCGGCGCCAGGGCGCTCTCTGGCCGTCTCGACAAAGTTGTGTTCTGGTGCTCCTCCGCCGAATCGGCAAAACGCCGCGAGATCGTTTTGCAAAGCTTCCAGGCGCAGATGCCACCAGGCAGCAGCATCGTTGGTGGTAAGGAGGCGGATTTCCATCCCAGTTTTGTCCTTGCGGCGTACTAGAGAATACTCTTCGACCGCGTTTCAGAGACAGCCTTCAGATATGTTCGCAAATAAAAAAGGCCGGAATCTTGCGATCCGGCCCTTTTTTGAGTTTGCGCGCTGTTAGAAAGTAAACCTAGCGGCGAACTGAATGATGCGGGGGTCAGCTGTATCGGTTATCCTTCCGAAGTTTTTAGTCTGAAAGACGGTGCTGGGGTTTGAGAACTCCGCGTGATTGAATAGGTTGAAAAAGTCGGCTCGTATCTCTATCGCAGTACGTTCAGTGATCTTTGTCTTCTTGGCAAAGGCCATATCCATATTGGTCTGCCCAGGTCCACGCAGGATATTTCGCCCTGAACCGTAGCTGCCGGTAATCACGGCACCGGGTTCCGAGAAATTTCCGCTGAAATATAGATTGCCCTTCCCGCTAGGACCGGGAATACTCGCATTGGAGTAGGTGATGGGGCCAGTTAAGTTGGCAAAGACCAGACCTGAATCACCAGCCCCGCTCGGCCCAGGGTCGCTCCTGCGGGTATTCAGGTTGGCCGAAACATCCAGAGGGAATCCGCTGTGCCAGAAAATGATGGGATACAAACCCCAGCCCTGGGTCAAGCGTTTCGGGCCGCTCGTCCATGCGTGATCGAAAGGAAGATTCCAGCCTCCGCTGAAGCTCACCTGGTGGCGCACATCAAAGTCTGACGAAGCGCGGAACACGTTGCGCTGGAAGAAAGGGATCTGGCTATTCCGGTTGCGGAAGCCGGAAGAGTTGTCAATGGTGTGGGCCCAAGTATAGGACAGCGTGAAAGACAGATTGCCCAGGAAACGCACGTCGGACGCATTCTTCAAGAGTTTGGTCTGCAGCGCATTGTAATTCGCGTTCACGCCATTGACGAATTCGGGGAGGAAGCTGAAACGAAAATCGTCGATGGTGCCGCCTTCATTTAGCAGACGATGCTGGTTGACTGACGACAGAGTTGCTGGGTCAAAAGCATTGATGTCGGTGAGGGTCGTGAGTTTGCGCGACTGGCTGCCGACATAGCCCACTTCCAATGCCAGCTTTTTTGCCAGTTCATGCTGGATGTCAAGATTGTACTGCCAGGTATAAGGAGTTCTAAGGTTGGGATCGACGAAAAACACTCCCCCGCCGCCGAAGGGCAAGAACCCAGTCGCCCCAAAGTCGATGTTCTTGGCTGGGGGCTTGGAGGGAAATGGATTTACGGTACCCGTGGTACCAAAGGGATCGCTGAAGAAACCTGTGGGGGAGGTGCAGTTCCCTGGAACGCTGCAATCGTTGAACACAGGGCTGGTAAACCCGAAGAACGGAGCCTGGCCGTTGAACTGTAAATTGTCTTCGCCTTTCAGGACGTCGTAAAACATTCCTGCTCCGCCCCGAATACTGGTCTTGCTGTTATTCCGGGGGGCCCAGGCGAAGCCAACCCTCGGCGCCCAGTCATTCTTATCCGAGAAGTTTGAGCCTTTCGGGGCGCCGGGATCCCCGGGGAATACCAGCCCAGGCGGCGCATTCACAAAGCGTGTGGACTGCGCGCCCGGGACGACGCTAAAGGAGCGTCCCTGTGTATCGAGCTTAGGTGTGCTGTATTCATAGCGGGTGCCCAGCGTCAGCGTCAGGCTCCTGGATATGCGCCATTCATCCTGAACAAAAAACGATGTCGTCTTCTGCCGTATGTTCGAAGGTGCGCTGCCAAACTGGAAATAATCTTCCGGCATGCCCAGCAACCCATTGGCAAATTGATTGAATGCTCCATTGAAGTTGTCGATGTCAAATTGTCCGTCAACAAAGAAGTCGAATAGTGTGTTGTTCTGGTACGGAGTGAAGCTGCCGCCGAATTTCCAGGAGTGCCGTCCTTTGATCCAGGACACGGTATCAGAATAGGCAAAGGTGTTGTTGGCGAAAGTTGTCGGACCTTGGGGGCTAAAGCCAACCGTGAACGAAGAAAAACCCAGACGCGTGGGACCTGTCGACTGGTCCGGCGTGACCCCTACGCCCAGCGCTGAAGGCAGCGGAGTCGAGTTCGTCGGAATGGCCTGCTGCGCCGCATTGCGCTGCATTGTAACGCGAACCTCATTGAGCAGATTGGGGGTAAAGCTTCGGGTGTAAGTCAGCCCCGAGAAGTAATTGTGCGCTATGGCCTCCGTCTGAAAGCCGGGCCCACTGGAAAATGGGTTGGTGACAAACGCGCGCCGGCCATTGGCAACCAGGCTGATGTGGTCTTTTGCCGAAAGGTTGTAGTCTATCTTGGAATCGAATTCGTTGTTGTTGTTGGTCGCGTTGGCCTGGTTGAACAAAGTTCCCGAGCACACCCCGGAGGTTGGATCTGCGGGATCCAATAAGGCACAGGCGTATGTGTTGCTCGCGGTTGCGGGTATGAGATGCGCGGCGATGTACTTCTGTATGACGGGATCAATTTTGGTTGGGTCAACAATCGCTTGGGCAGCTAAGGCCGCATTGGGCTGAAAGAACGGATTTGCCGTAAGAAATGCGGCGACGCTGGCGCTGGGAACGCCCCCATTAGGATGCGTGGCATCTGTCCCCGCGTGGGAAAAATTGCCAACCAGCGTCTCGGGCGTGAAGGTGTCGATTTGGTTGGTTTGTCCCTGAGTTTGCCGTTGCCCCTGATAGCTAATGGACCAGAAGAGTTTGTCTTTGATAAAAGGTCCTCCCAGCCTGAACCCAAACTGGTTCCGATTGAGCACTTCTTTCGGCAAGCTATTCTTGTTATTAAAGTATCTGTTCGCCTCAAAGGCGTCGTTGCGGTTATATTCAAAAGCCGAACCATGAATCGCGTTGGTCCCCGACTTGGTCACCAAGCTGATGATTCCGCCCGCATTGCGGCCGTATTCAGCCGTATAGTTGCTGGTGAGAATGCGGAATTCCTCCACGGCATCGGGGTTAGGCGTGAAGACCACGCCATTGTTCAGGAGGTTGTTGTCTACACCTCCATCCAAAAGAAACGTCACTGAATCCGACCGCGCTCCGGCAATGTTGAAGGTGCCGGCACTGCCGTCGTCGGGATTGTGCGGCGTGACACCAGGTTCAAGCGTGGCTAAAGCAAGCACGTTGCGTCCGTTCAAAGGCAGGTTGACAATGGTATCGCCCGTAACGGATGCTCCAAGGGTGGGATTCACGGTTTCCACCACAGCCGCCTCGCCTGTGACCTCGATCACTTCGTTTCGGCCGCCTGCGGTCAATTTCACGTCGAGGCGGAGGACTTGGTTGATTTCAAGAGTGTAGGCCGATGTCTCCAGAGTTTTAAACCCTTGACGCTCAACCTTAACTTTGTAAGTGCCGATGGGAAGCTGAAGCGCCTGGTAGCGGCCCTCCTGATCGGTTGTGGATTTGGTTTCCACGCCGGTAGCGACGTTTGTCACAGTGACGGACGCGCTGGGAATCACCGCTCCTTGGCTGTCGGCGACCGTACCCAGAATCCTGGCACGGTCGCTCTGAGCAGACATCTGCTGGCTGAGCGCCAACATCAGAATAGGTAATAGACAAAGGACGATCCTTTTCATTGGCATATTCATTCTTTTCAAGGCCTCCAAAAAATCTTCTTCAACTAACTTGGTTATCTAAAGTCGACTTGCACGCCAATACCCACTTTCTCAGGGCAGCCAAGTTATAGAAAATCTTTGCACAGGAATGTGAAAAATACCAAAAATCATAACACTAAGCCCCAAAATCTGTATCTTCCTGCGATAGCAGTAGTTAGCTTTGGGCAAGCTACAAGCTGAGCTTCGGCATTCGTTTGGGCGGTTGGCCAACGGATTTCCACTGAGGGACACCTATCGCTGAAGGCGAGTCGGCTAGAAGCTTTGCCGCTGACATATCTCAAAAGTATGGGGTAAAGAAAAGCCGGCCTGGAAAATCAGGCTGGCTTTTTTCTGTTGGGAGAGAAATATCGCCGACAAGTTCTTGGGACGCTACACTTCCACCGCGTTGTGCTTTAGCGTTCCGGACGGTTGCTGCGGTTCCAGTGCAGCCCTGATATTTTTCAGAAGAGTTTCATGGCCAAACGGTTTTTGCAGAAACGTGCTCCCTGGTTGCTTCAACCGTTCTTGCATCGTCGTAGCTTCGGCATAGCCGGACATGTAGATGGTCTTGACTTCACCTACAATCGCGCTGATGCTCTCATACAGGCGGGAGCCCCGAGTATCGGGCAGGACAAAGTCAGTGATCAGAAGGTCGATCTGTGGATTTTTGGCAATCTTTGCCAGCGCCTCCGCCCCGCTTCCGGCTTCAAGCACGCGATAGCCATGCATCTGCAGAAACTCGGAGAGGACCTCCCGCAAGGCCGGTTCGTCTTCCACCAGGAGGATGGTCTCCGATCCCGTCTTGATAACGGTTGGTGAAGCTTGCTGGATTGGTTGAACCGGCGTGATGCTATCTTCAGCGGCGGGGAGGTAAATCGTGAAGGTTGTGCCCTGGCCCAGCTTGCTCTGCACGTCGATGTGGCCTTCGCTCTGTTCCACGATTCCGTATGCCGTCGACAGTCCCAGCCCGGTGCCTTCGCCTTCGCGCTTGGTGGTGAAGAACGGTTCAAAGATACTGCCCTGGATTTCCGGGGACATGCCTGTGCCGGTGTCGGTCACTGTAATCACCACGTACTTCCCCGGACGCGCTCCGGGATGCTTCTGGCAGTATTCGTCATCGAGTTGCGCATTGCGGGTGGCCAGAATCAGTTTTCCTCCCTCGACCATGGCGTCACGGGCATTGACCGCGAGATTCATCAGGACTTGTATCAGCTGAACAGCGTCGGCAACAACGGGCGCGAGCGCGCTGTCCAGTTCGGTGATCACGCGGATGTCTTCGCCCACCAGAGGCTGGAGCATTTTTTCCGTTTCGATCACCAGCGCATTCAGGTCAAGATGCTTTTTCTGCAATACCTGCTTGCGGCTGAAAGCCAGTAACTGCTTGATTAATGACGCGGCCCTCTCGGAGGCCTTCAATATTTCAATGGCCCGTTTCCTCGCGGGATCGTGGTCGGCCAGGCCCTTGTCCAGAAACCGGGCATTCGACATGATGATCATCAGGACGTTGTTGAAATCGTGCGCGATGCCACCCACCAGACGGCCCACGGCCTCCATTTTTTGCGACTGAAGAAATCTGTCTTGCAGAGCGCGGTACTCAGTGAAGTCCTCTATGATCGCTTCCACAATCTCATCCGAATCGGATGGATCACCCGTACGCCGGCCGCTTACCCGTACCACAATGGGCCGCCTGTCTTTGCGTTTCCAATGGATTTCCACTCCACTGAACCGCCCGGTTTGGGGCAGTTCGGCAAGAAGCTTGGCGCGTCCGTCGGTGTCCCAATAGACGTCGGTGGACAATGTCAGGGCCAGCAGTTCAGCTTCGGTGTCGTAGCCGAGCATTTTCATCAAAGCGGGGTTGACAGTCAGGAACCTGTCATCTTTCACGCTGGCGCGTGTGATTCCGTATGGGGCGTTGTCTACGAACGATCGCAACTCCGCTTCCGAACGGCGCAACGCTTCCTCCGCGGCCTTGCGTTCGGTAATATCGATGAAGCTTGCGCGGACCAGTTTGCGTTCGGTTGAGGGCAAGCGGACCAGCCGCACCTCGCACACGCGCTCGTTACCTCCGATGCCGCGGATCTTCCGTTCAAAGCGCTGTTCTTCTCCCGCCAGCACGCGTTCAGTATGTTCCTGGTAGGTTTCCTTGACCGGCCGTGAGTCCGGCGGCCTCACGGCCAGAAAGCTCCGCGGGCGGGCTTTCAGCAATTCGTCCCTGCTGCATCCGAAGAGCCGTCCGGCGTTTTCATTGGCCTCAGTGAATTGATTGGATTCCGCGTCAATGACGACAATCGCCTCTGGCGCGTGTTGTATCAAAGCCCGCATCCGACTCTCACTCTCGCGGACGGCCTGCTCGCTCCGCTTGCGTTCGATGGCTCCAGCCACATGCTGGGCCACAAAGGTCAGCATCCTCTTTTCTTGTTCGCCGTAGTGGATGCTCTCGCTGTGGCTTTCCACCACCATGGCGCCGAAGGCCGAATTTCCCGACTTCAGCGGCGCACCCAGCCATCCGATCAAAGGTGTCAAGGACGGTTCCACCTGGCCGCTGCGAAGCAACTGATCAAACACCGCGGGTGACGCCAGCAAGGGCTCTCCTGTGCGCAGCACGTATTCCGTCAACCCCTTGCCCATCTGTTTTGGCGCTTTCTCCGCGACATGCTCATCCACAAAGTAGGGAAAACTTAACAGCTGTTTTTCGGCGTCATAGAGAGCGATGTAGAAGTTCCTGGCGTAAAACAATTTTCCAATGATGGTGTGGATGGCCGCGTAGAAAGTTGGCAGGTCCTCGGCGTAGCTGGCTTGTTCGGCGATTCTGTAGAAGGCGTTTTGCAGACGGGCGCTTGCCTGTCGTTGGTATTCCGCAAGTCCGGCACGCAGGATGAAGATCGCGATGGAGGCGCCGATCGCGATTTCGACCCCCGTAACATATCGCCCCGGTGTGCCTCGCGCAAACATCAACACCAGCACCGGTCCCAATGCGGGGAGAAGGCTGATAAACCAGCCTAGCGCGATGCTTCGGTGGGCCGGGTCGGAACTCCGGTCGGGCGGATCTTCCCAGACTGCGGCGAAGATGGCGAGCGCCAATAATGCCGCGGGGCGGCCGACAAGGGCCACCTTGTCCATGGTGGGAAACACGCTCTGAAAGATGGCTTGACACAAGGTCAGGGCCGCAAATGAACCTCCTACTCTCCGATAGAGCGCCCTGACCCGCGAAGATGGATCGACTACGGCACGCAAAAGTAACGCCGCGGAGACGACTATGTTGCGCACGTCCTCAGGATGCCCACGCGATGTCCAGGCCAGATTAGAAGCTGCGTGCGGCAAATAGATGAAATGGAAGTAAGCAATCCCGAATACCAGCGTGACCTGCGCGCAATTCAGGACTGACAGCCAGTTCCAGCGCGGTCGGTACTCCTCTTCCAGCGGGAAAAAGGCCAGGAGCACGAGCGGAAGAGTAGCAAACCAGCCAAGAAATTCGAGCGAAGCGGGAAACTTTGACGCAATCTGTGGCAGGGCGTCGACCAGGACGTCGTGAAAATCCGCGATCGCCATGATGACAAAATAAACGGTAACCACGGTCCATACTTCCTTCCCGCGGCTTGAGCATCGTGCCGCGGCAAAAGCGCATGCGACAGTTCCAAGAACAGCAATGAAAGTTTCAAAACCGTCCATGAACAACGATTCATGCTGGCCCGACAGGAACAACAACCGAAGCGTGTTCGCAAGCAGGACGAGAGCGGCCGCGGGGACTAGTAGCGTAGCCCGGCGTAGAAGGGGACTGGCATCCTCTCTAACGCTGTTCATTCTGCCAGTCTAACTAAATTCAACGGCGACGCGGGAGAGATTTTGATTCAACAAACTTTAGTTTCTATCGAGAATTGGCGACGAGGCGAGACCTTCATTTATTTGCCGCTCTTCGACTATCGAAGAGTCAATTACTTGCAGCGATTGCAACTATCATTAGAGTATTTTAAAAGTAGTTTATCGTTTAGACACGGTGAAAAAAACCGCGTGACATTTCTATCTGCAATCTGAGTTAGTAAATTTTAATTCACTGAATTTTTTGTCGCACGGGAGAAGCAGGTCAGACCCTCGTCTGGTATCGATAAATGCGTTGCTGCATGTGCAAGCGAGGCAAGCGGATTGTCAGAAGCGCAGGACCATCAATTCGTCATCGACATAGTTGTCGCCAATTTTCAGGGAATTGGGTTCAATCCCGTAACTTTGAAAACCCAGTGACAAATAAAATTGCCGGGCAGGGATGTGCGTCGATACAACCAGCGTGATCTGTTCGAGGCCAGGCAACGCGCGGGCCCGGCGTACGACTTCCTGCATCAACGCGCGGGCCACTGCTTTGCCGCGTGACTCCGGGCGCACGTATACGCCCCAGACGTGTCCCTTGTGATGTTCTTTATTATTCTGGCGGCGAAAGAAGCCGGTGGTTGCGACGAGCTTTCCGTCTTCAAACATTCCCAGGACAAAATTGCTGTCGGGGGCGCTGGCGCCAAGGCGTTTTCTGGCCGCCTCGATGGTCGTGTGCTGGTGCTCCTCGGCCGAATCGGCAAACGAGGTGGGGTCGTTTTGTAAGGCTTCCAGACGCAAGTGCCACCAGGTTTCAGCGTCCCGCGCGGTAAGAAGGCGGATTTCCATGGGATCTTTTTCCTTGGTTGTGTTCTTGAAAATACCTTTGCGACGCGTTTGCTGACATATGCAAACCAAAGAGAATCTTACGTGATTACTTAGGGCCCGTGAACATCGATAAATGAAGAACCATGAGGAAGAGGTGCTCTCATCGGTTTTGTATCTGGCCAGCGCGTTGTAAGACCGGATGCTCCAAATTTCTAATACAGTCAATAGAAATAATCACCTTGACTTGCTTTGCGGCAATGCCATAGCTTAATATTTTCTCACCATAGCTAACTCCTTAGGAAGAATTGCTCTGATTTCCCAGCGCAAGTTGAAGGTGCTGTTTCGTTTTTAAACTGTTTTTCAACAGGCTATAGGCGTTTGTCCCCGGCCTGCGTGCCCGGGACTGCGGCGGTGTATCTATGAGTGAGATGGAAACGGCTACCCAGAGAAATCGCGTAGTGAGCCGCATTCTATAGTCGGGCGGTACAGGCAGGACTGGTGTCTGGATAGAGGGCCCGCGCAACGGGTAGATTTGGATAGCTTAGTGCACATTAGGAGGCGCGTGTGAAGTTGGATTGAGTCGGTTGTGTTCACAACTCGGAGGTCTTATGCGTTCAATTGGTTTCTTCTTCTCACTCTCGGCCTTCACACTCTGCTTTGCCACGATAGCCTTTACACAAAGTTCAGAGACCGGCCTGCCGCCGTTCGGGTCGTTTCATGGAAGCAATTTTGATGTGGTGTCGCTCGAAAACGGGAACCTGCACATCGAAATCCCAATATACACGGTTCACCAGCGGGCCCTCCCCGACCTACGCTACAACTTTGTATATGACATCCCCGGATGGCAAATGGACCGCTCGCCGGTAACGCCGACTACTTTTCAATGGGTTGGCGCACCCCAGCCCCACCAGTTGTCAGGCTGGCACCTTCTTGCAAATGAGGTGGGGCCTTGGCATACAGATCACGATGTGATCCAGAAGACCTGCCTGGTTTGCCTTGCCACAGACGATGCTGGGAATTGTACACAAACGCAACCTTGGACCTGGAACGCCCATGCAAACTATGTGCTGACTGACACTCACGGGACGACGCATCCGTTTGAAGTTCGACATGAGGATCCTCAGGCGTTGCAGTGCCTACGTAGCGCGCCCCCGTCCGACCCTAGGCTCAACCTCGGCGATTTGCCCATCGGAAACCAAAACACCGGCGTGGCTCTGGACGGCAGCGGATACACCATTGCGATCGGCGCCAACGCATCCAGCACCACGATCAGCACGCCCAACAATTATGGCCCCCTCAATGGGAATACTTACACGACGCCGGGTATTTCCCAGACGAATACGAACGATGCAGATGGACACCTGGCGACTACGACCTGGACATACAGCGACTCAAATGGCAACTCGCAGCAAATAAAAGTGGACTATACGACAGTTACGTTCACCACCAGCCTTTGCCCGCTACTGGCCACGGACGGCTCGCCATGCACCGAAGGTGGCATGTTCTCCCAACTCCCCCAGAAGCTGACACTGCCCACAGGCAAGTTCTACTTCTTCACGTGGTCAACAGATGGCAACGGAGACCTGCTTCGTCTAGATTTGCCTGCGGGCGGCTATATTGCCTACACGTACAAAACGTACACAAAATGGTTAGGCGATACGTTTGCCGGTGGCGGCGACGGACGGGGAAGAGGCACCGGATCGCCTTCCAAGCACTACCGCGGTCGACGCCAGGTTACGAGCCGGACTGTGAGTGACGGCACCACCGCCCATGTCTGGAACTATAACGGGTCCACGATCACCGATCCTCTCGGGAACGACGAGGTGCATGGTTTCACACCAATGGGCGATCCCCCAAACCCGCCAAGGTATGAAACGCAAATCCTCTATTATCAAGGTTCCGCAACTTCCGGCACGCTCCTGAAAACAGTTAACAAAGAGTACGATTCCGAACTCAGCACACCGCAGGCGGATGCCAATAACCACGGCTCAATCAACGTCAGGCTTTTCCGCGAAACGACGATTCTCGAAAATGGCCTGCAAAGGAAGACCGAAACTGATTATGAGACATTTCAGCAAACTCCCGACCCCACTTTTGATGCCTTTACGGTTACCCGCCTGAACCCGATCGAAAAGCGGGAGTTCGACTGGGGCTCCAATGCTCCTGGGCCTCTACTCCGCCGCACCAACTACACCTATCTGCATACGGGGAACCAGAATTACCTTTCGCGGAACATCGTGCGGCAGATGGCGACGACAACCATCTACGATGGCAGTGGCAGCCAAGTCGCTAAGACCGTCAACGAGTACGACAATTACTCCCACTCCGGGCAACCCATGGCGCCCAGTAACGCGATTCAGCACGATTCGTTATACGACACAAACTTTGTGTATCGGGGAAACGTTACCGCCGTGAGCCATTGGCGCAACACCGATGACACGATGCTCACGACAACAAACCAGTACGACGATGCGGGTAATGTGCTCTCCACTATCGACCCGCTCGGCCATAAGACTTCTTACGATTACACCGATTCCTGGGGCAACACCACGTGCGTTCCGAGTGGGCAAGCCAAAGTCTTTGCGACTAAAGTCACCAACCACCTCAATCAGTCCGTCGCCAAGTCCTACAATTCCTGCACAGCTACGGTTGCCTCTGTCACGGATGCCAATTCGAAGACGACCACCTATTTTTACGACCTCGTGAACCGCCTGTCTAGCGTTAACAGACCCGACGGCGGAAGCGGCACGAATATTTACGATGACACGCAGCTCCTTGTGACCTCCAGCAACCAGATCACGTCCGCCGGCTCGCCCGTCTTCAGTCGCCAGCATTATGACGGCCTGGGGCGTGTTGTGCAGAGCGAACTTTGCGAAGATGGCACTGCGGCCTGTGCGACAAGCATCAAGACGGACACGACCTACGACGAAATCGGCCAAACCAGCACCGTCTCTAATCCGTATAGAACAACCACGGACCCTACGTACGGCGTCACCACACCGCACTACGACGGACTTGGTCGCGTGACTCAGGTTAAGTTACAGGATGGTAGCATCTCCATCACCGACTACAGCAAGGCCCCCACCATCACCGTGACTGACCCGGCGAACAACCGGCGCAGGAGCCGCACCGACGCTCTTGGTCGGTTAGTTGAGGTGGATGAACCGGGCCCGGGTGCGGACCGGCCAGGAACTCCAGGCGACGGCAACATAACCATCTCCGGATCGCTGCAGAGCACCACCACGAGTGCAAATGCGACGGGCAGCGTTACCGTGAGTGGGGCGATACAGAGGCTTTTTATCAGAGTTTGCGACCCTCGTTGTCGTCTGGTGCAAAAAACCGATCCCGGCGGCCACGTGAGCATTACGGTCAATGGTCATACCAATTCGGTCGTCTATAATGGAAGCGCCACCGCCAGCTCCATCGCAAGTAACTTAATCACCCAAATCAATAATGATAGTGGGTCCTTTGCTTGGGCGAGCGGCCCCTCCTGCGCTGACAGCGCCAATTGCACCATCAGCCTTCAAGCGCGGATGCCAGGTCCTAACTACTCGCTCGCGGCCCAGGGTCAGTCCAACGACGAACTTGAGGGCTTCGCGTCCTTTGATGATACCTCGGCTTCTGGTCCCACTCTCACCGGCGGCGTCTATCCGGTAACCACCTCTGATTCCGGCACGCTCACGGTGACGGTTAGCGGCCCATCAATCAGTAGTTTCCAGGCGTCGGCCGCCTACAATCAAAACCTGAACAACACTCCACCACTGATGGCCAGCGCTCTGGCGAGCGCTCTCAGTGCTCCCGGATCTCCGGTGACAGCCGTCGTTGACCCCAATAATGCGTCGACCATCAATATCACGGCTGCTGGCGTCGGGCAGGCCACCAACTTCACCATCGCCGGAGGCACAAGCACCTCGTTCACCGCGTCGAGCACGACTCTTTTGCATGGGTCCAACGCCGCCGGTATGTACGCTCCCTTCGTCACCAATTACACCTACGACACACTGGGAAACCTTACGCAAGTTAACCAGCTGGGCGACGGCAGCCAGGCGGCCCGGGTGCGTACCTTCACCTACAACTCGCTCTCGCAACTGTTGACCGCACAAAACCCCGAGTCCGGAACGATCACTTACAGCTATGACAACGTCGGCAACCTGCTGCAGAAAACCTCACCTGCGCCAAACCAAACTGGTTCGGCAACTCAGACCATCAGTTTCTGCTATGACGAACTGTATCGGGTAAAAGGCAAAGCATATAGCGCGCAGTCGTGTCCTTTGGCCACGCCTGTGGTGACGTACACCTATGACGCTGGAGCCGACGGTATCGGTCGTTTGGCCAGCCTGACCGACCAGGCCGGATCAGCCAGCTACACCTATGACATCATGGGCCGTGTGTCGAGCGAGCAGCGCACCATTGCCGGCGTGAGCAAGTCCATGAGCTACGATTACAACCTGGACGGCTCGGTCAAAGCCGCGCACTATCCCAGCGGCGCGGTCGTCACCTACACTCCGGATGCGGCGGGACGGACGCTTTCCGCCATTGACACTGCGAACAGCATCAACTATGTCACTGGCGCAACTTACGGGGCCAGCGGCTCCATTGCAGGCTTTGTCAACGGCACTGCCGCTGGCTTTACCGGGATTACCAACGCGTTCAGCTATAACAAACGCCTGCAGCCGATTAACATGTCGGCCTCCACGCCGAGCCAGACGATATTCTCTTTGGCTTACGACTTCCACATTGGGAACGACGTCACTGGAGCCGACAACGGCAACGTCTGGGGCATTACCAATTACAAAGACAGCAGCCGCAGCCAGTCCTTCACCTACGATCAGTTGAACCGTCTGACTTCGGCTCAGAACACCGGCGCCGATTGTGCCCAGATGGTAATCGGCAGCAAGACCAAATTCTGGGGTAACAGTTATGGGTATGACGCCTGGGGGAACCTGCTCTCCAAGACCGTGACCAAATGCGGGGCGGAGCATCTGGATGTGTCGGCAGACGCCCACAACCAGATTCACTCGCCTTCCGGAGCGGACTATCAATTCGACGCGGCGGGAAACATGACGTTCAACGCCACGCCACCGGTTGCAACCTATACCTACGACCAGGAGAACCGCGTCACCGGCACAGGAAATTTCACCTACACCTATGACGGCGACGGCAACCGGGTAATAAAGACCGATGACACTACCGGCACGCTTTACTGGTATATGTCGCTCGGAATTGTTGGCGAGTCAGACCTCGCTGGCACGATGAAGTCCGAGTACGTCTTCTTCGGCGGCGAGCGCGTCGCCCGTCGCGATCTGGTCGCGCCCACAGGGGTCTTCTACTACTTCTCCGATCATCTCAAGACAACCGACATCGTCACTGACGCTCAGGGCACTATCAGGAACGAATCGGATTTCTATCCCTGGGGCGGAGAATTGCAGTTCCTCGCCAACGATTCCAATCATTACAAATTCACCGGCAAAGAACGTGATGACGAAACCCAACTTGATTACTTCGGGGCGCGGTATTACTCGAACGGCCTGGGGAGGTTCATCACGCCTGACTGGGCAGCGAAACCTGCCGCAGTTCCGTACGCGGTTCTCGGTGATCCACAATCGCTCAACCTGTACACGTATGTGCGGAACCTGCCGACCACGCGAGTTGATCCGGACGGGCACGAAAATTTGAACGCTAACAACAACATGAGGGGCAACACAGATTGGGTGCCATGTGAGACTCAGGCATGCAAAGATATGGACGACAAAATGGGAACCGTCTTTTTGGCCGGGTTTGGAATTCTGGCAGCGCCCGCACTTGCGGAGTTTGGCATCTGGGCCTATGGCGTGGGGTACATGTCGCTACCAGTCACAGCACCCATCATTGGCGGCGCGATCGAAGCATTAACACCGGGGCCAGCGGGTACACTAACAATTGCTGAGAATACGCTCCTCAGGGCAGCTGAGCAGAGCACCGGTACTCGCCTCGCAGCCCAGCAGGGCCTGCGTCTTGTAGAGAGCGCCCATGAAGGAGCAGATTTTATCGCCGTCGGGAAGAACGGAGCGAAAACAACATGGGATGCGATTGGACAGCCTGGAGCATATAAAAACTGGGCCTCTACCTCTAAAGATTTTTTTAAGCAACTCACGAGACATATTGATCTGAAGTCCGCTGATAGAGTGGCGGTCGACTTAAAAGGAGCATCGAAGGCCCAGGTGAAGGAAATCAAAAGTTTTGTGAAGGGCCTAACGAAGGAACAGCAACGAAAAGTCACATACGTTAACTGAACACTCGAAGAGGATCCGATGGCAGTCATAGGTTTTTCAGATAAAGCGGAACATAACTGGGTCGTTGCCAGATGGGTTTATCGGCAAGTTCTGGAGGATGTAATCTCGCATTTTCCAAACGATTCCGAGATGGTTGACATGCTTACTCAGAAAATAGAGACTGACGGCCTTCTGACTGAGTTTGTCGAGCATTCACTCGCGGCTCGGATCACCAATGCAATCCGAGAAGTGACGTCAGGCATTCTGTCCGGAAACATCCGGTCAGGCCTTCAGGATAAGCCCTCTGGCACTGCACACACGATCAACGAATATCGCAAGGGATTGCAGCGGCTGTTAGAGGCGATCCCTTCACCAGAAGAACTTAAGACTGCGTGAGAGATGGGCACAAGCCGGGTGCCCCAGGCTTTCCGGTCTTAATCTGTCACGGACTATGATCGAGGGTGCCCATCTTTTCGCGGTGTTTGCGAAAAGGTGGATTCGAGGGAATGTTTGCTTTTCTCAAGTCGGAAGCTGCAAACAACAAAGCAGCGATCGGATCCAAAGCGCACTTTGGTGTCTGGATTTTATAGTACATGGCCCCAAGGACAAGCCATTGGGACCTCTTGGGATGTATGCAGCTAAAGTCTTTGTTTGTTGGGATCAAAGGGGGGAGGGGGAGTACGGAATTCCCAAAATCGGCTATCTACATCCCATCGTAATTCGGGCCGCCGCCGCCCTCGGGCGGGACCCAGGTGATGATCTCGTAGGGGTCCATGATGTCGCAGGTCTTGCAGTGGACGCAGTTGGAAGGATTCAGATGGATCTGTTTACCGATCAGTACGCTGGGTGATTCTTCCATCTCGTATACGTTGGCCGGACAGAAATTCTGGCAGGGATTACCGTACTCGGTGACGCAGCGCGTGTTGCAGATATTGGTGTCGGCGATGATCAGGTGCGAGGGCTGATCTTCTTCGTGTTTGGTGCCGGAGTGGTAGAGGTCGGTCAGTTTGTCGAAGGTAAGTTTGCCGTCGCCCTTGGCCTTGCCCAGCAGGTGCGCTCGATTACCGCCGTCTTGCGGCAATTCGTCCAGGTGCTTCATGCGCGTGTGCCCGGCGTGCGAAGGATAGACCTCATGCAAGCCGCGTCCACCGGTGACCTGTTGCAAAGCCGTATGGAGCAGCCCGGCGACCATTCCGTTCTCAAAACCCTGATGGAAGTTGCGGACTTCCCATAGCTCGTCCTTGATCCAGCTGGCATCAACGCTGTCTTTGTATTGCTGAAGCTTGGCTGCGCCAAAATTGTTTTCCACCAGAGCTTCAAATGCCGTCTCAGCGGCCAGCATGCCGCTCTTGATGGCCAGGTGTATGCCTTTCAGGCGCTGCGAGTTTACGAAGCCGGCGGAGTCGCCAACGATCATCCAGCCGTTGCCGGCCAGCGGGGGTATGGAATACCAGCCACCATACGGAAACGTCTTGGCGCCGTAACGGACCAGCTTGCCGCCCTGCAACAAATCGCTGACGAGAGGATGCGTCTTGAAGTCCTGCAGGACACGCTGAGGATCGATCCTTGGATCGGCATAGTCCAGGCTGGTGACGGCGCCGAGGGAGACGATATTGTCTTTCGATCCATAGATCCAGCCGCCGCCGTATTCTTTGGTCGTCAGCGGCCAGCCCATGGTGTAAATGACCTGCCCTTTGGCGACGCGGCCTGACGGCACTTCCCACAGTTCTTTCACGCCGATGCCGTAGACCTGAGGATTACGGTCTTTCATCAGATCAAAACGCGCGACCAGTTGCTTGGTCAGCGAGCCGCGCGGCCCTTCCGCCAGCACCGTGACTTTCGATCGCACATCGTATCCGGGCTCGAAGTTCGATTTTTTCTGGTTCTGCTTGTCTACGCCCTTGTCGTCGGTGCGTATGCCGGCAACTTTGTCACCGTCAAACAGCAGCTCCGAACCGGCAAAGCCGGTAAAGATCGTGATGCCCGCTTGCTCTACTTTCTCGCCCAGCCACTTCACAAACCGGTTGATGGAGATCACAAAATTGCCGTGGTCCTGCAACGGCGGAGGCGTCATGGGAAGCCGGTACTCTTTGTGCTCGGTCAGGAAGTAAACGTCTTCGTGCGTGACCTCGGCGTCGAGGGGAGCTTCTTCGCGCCAGCCGGGAAGTAGTTCGTCCATGGAGCGCGGATCCAGCAGCGCGCCGGAAAGAGAATGTTGGCCAATCTCTCGCCCTTTTTCGAGCACGTTGATGTTTTCCTTGCTGAGCGGGGCTTCTGGGTGACGACGGTTGTGCCGGTCAACGAGCTGAGACAGACGCAGGGCGCAGGCCATTCCGGCGGGCCCTCCGCCCACGATGGTTACGTCAGCCTCCATCTGCGGGCGCACAACGCCTTCAAGCGGTTTGCGGAAATGAATGGGCATGAGTATTTAGTTCTTAGTATTTAGTACTTAGCGACCACACCGTCATCGACCTCATTGAGGCACACGAGCAACGCGTGGGGGAAAATAAACTCCTGAGTACTAACTACTAACGACTAACTACTATTCGCCCGCTTTCGCTTTCTTCACTTCTTCGGTCAGCGCGGGGACGATGTCAAACAAATTGCCTACCACGCCAAAGTCGGCGATCTCAAAAATCGGTGCTTCGGCGTCTTTATTAATGGCAATGATGCTCTTTGATCCTTTCATCCCCACAATATGCTGGATCGCGCCACTGATGCCGACAGCCAGATAAAGCTTGGGTGAAACGGTCTGTCCGGAGCTGCCGATCTGGCGGTCCATGGGGAGCCATCCGGAGTCGCATATGGGACGCGACGCGGCAATCTCGCCGCCCAGGGCATCGGCCAGCGCCTTGGCCAGATCGATGTTCTTCTGCTCTTTGATCCCGCGGCCGACGGAGACAATGATCTCCGCCTGGGTAAGGTCCACGGCCTGTTTGGCTTCTTTAAAAGGCGCTTCCGGTTGATTGCGAATTACGCCATCGGCAATCTGTGCGTTCACCGTTTCCACTGGAGCGGCGGATGCGCCGTCTTCGGCCTTGTCGCCGCGGAAAGCCCCGGTCTGGAAGGTGACAAAGTGCGGCGGTTCGCAGACAAAGGATACGTCGGCGGCGAACTTGCCCTGGAACATCTGCCGGGCGAACAGCAGCTTTGCGCCGTCTTTGCGGAAGCCGGTAGCATCGCTGATGAGTGTGCGTCCGAGCACCGTAGCCAGCTTTGGAGCGAAGTCGCGTACCTGGTAGGTGTGCGGCATCAGGACCAGCGTAGGTTTCTTCTGCTGAACGAAATCTTTCAGTGCCGCTACTACTCCGTCTGGAGTGTACTGGGCCAGTTTAGGCGATTCGATGGCATAGACCTTAGCCAGTTTCTTGCCGGCGATTTCCGTGGCCAGGGCGCCAAGGTTGTTTCCAAAGACGGCGGCCTCCACGGTGGCGCCGGTTTCGGCGGCAATGGCTTGCGCCGCGGTTACCGTCTCCCAGGAGACGCGGTTCAGCTTGCCTTCACGCTGTTCAGCAACAACAAGAATTGTGTCTGCCATCTAGTTTATTTGCCGTTTCTTTTTGATAAATCCCCAGGTAATCAGCAGCAGCGCGACTAAAACGTCCACGCCGAAGATGATGCGCATCAGACTGCCACCGGCCTGGATGTCCCAGCCTACGAAAAGGCCCCACCCAGCTGCTGCAATCAGCATGATCAGCCCGGAGACGATGAATGTGGAACCGGTTTCATGTTCCGTTACGGGGAGGTAATTCCCGCCCTCAGGATCATATTCCATTCGCTCCATAGGGCCTCCTTTTTACTGCTTTCTTCAATCAAAGAACTCGGATTTCGTTGCGCAGTTTGTCCACCAGTTTCTTGGCCACCTCACTGGGCGAGCCTTCCAGCATCTCCGTCTTCTTGGTCTTTTGCGGAACGTAAAGCTTTTCGATCTTCTGCATGTTCTCGCCGAGAGAAGACTTCACTTCGTCCAGGGTGACCTTGCGCAACGGTTTGTTCTTGGCCTGCTTGATGCCCAGCAGCGTGGCGTAGCGCAGCTTGTTAATACCCGACTGGATGGTCAGCACCGCCGGCAACGACACAGCAACGTGCTGAAAGAAACCTGATTCAAGCTCCCGTTTTACTTTGATGCCGCTGTCCGTTTTCTGTATCTCCATGATGATGGTGGCATGCGGCCAGCCGAGCAGCTCAGCCATGATCACGCCGGTCTGGGCGTAACCATAATCGTCGGATTGCAGGCCGGTGAAAATCAGATCGAACTTTTCGTCTTTGATGGCCGCTACGAAAGCCTTGGCCATGTTGAATGCGTCCAGACCGACGAAAGCATTGTCTTCCAGATGGATGGCGCGATCGGCGCCTTTGGCCAGCCCTTCGCGCAATACCTGTTGCGAGCGCGCCGGGCCGGCGGTGATGACCACAACTTCGCCGGTATGCTTCTCTTTCTGCCGCAACGCCTCTTCCAGCGCGTACGCGTCGGGCTCATTGACTTCGTAAGAGACATCGTCGCGGATCCACGTCCCGCTCTCGTTGAGTTTCAAGGGAGCGTCTTTCTGCGGGACCTGTTTCATGCAGACCAAAATCTTCATAGAGAGAGTTCCTGTGCAGCAGCTTGAATCAGAGATCGAAATGACGGCTGTGACCGCCGTCACCGGTCAAACCAACAAGTATAAATGAGAGGATGAAGATCGGGTAAATCTTCGCAACCCCCGTAGTGGTACAGTTTGAAAATCAGTCCAAAACAAAAGAAGGGCGGCTAAAATTGGCCGCCCTTCGGGATTAAACCTTGCGGCTTATGCCGCTTGGAGTTTCCATTGCTCATTAGTGACTGTGGCTACAACTGGCTTTTTGTCCGCAGACTGTATTTCATGCCACTCAAGGAACATCTGCCTCAAGCTTTGCCTCAGTTCGGATAGGCTATTGTCGTCAAGAGCCTCTAGAGCATAGTAAAGCCGAATAAATTTATCGTTTGTCTCGCTCAGTCGTTGGCGTCCATTTTCGCAACGAGATAACGTTTCTGCCTCAATACCGATTGAACGAGCAAAGTCTATCTGTTTCTGACCGAGGCGCTTTCTAAGAAATCTGACTTCATCGCCAGTCATGGCCGATTCTTGTTCAATGAGATCACGCGCGATAAGCTGCATGAGTTGCTTTATAGCAGGAATTTCTGGAACGATACGACCATCCGGATACGTGAAATATCGTATGCCTACCAAATAGATATTAGATAATCCACTATCTAAAAAAAGAAACGGTTTTCCCGGAGTCGCAAATTGCTCTATTCGTTGCTCAATGCTGTTTTGAGTCATTCATCCTCCACCTAGTGACAACGATGAATTCTTTGTGCAACGTGTCAACTGCAATGATGATTGTGATTGGCTCTGAATCGATGGAGAATCCATCAATTTCATACTTGTATTGCCATTCATCCTGATTAAACCTATGTCGTGCAATCGTCCACTCCCCTTCTAAGGCATGGATAATATCATCCGAACTCAGGCCGCGTTCGAGGTGGTCAAAGAGGGCGTGGAAGGTCTCAGGATTGTGTTCGTCAGGAGCCTTAGCCAGTGCCTCAAGAACCAATTTCCTTAATTCATCGGCAGACAGCGGCTTGGGGGTAAACCCTGTACTTGACATAAAGTTAAGTCCTTCTTGATATTTTGTCAACAAATTTATTTCTTATTTTTATTGATTACCTTTGTTTATCAACAAGTTAAAATAAGTTGGAAACGCCTGTCATTCTCGCAATGGCATCGATGGAGACGCCCTCGACCAGAGCCGCTTATTACTGAACTTGGAAATACTGAGGCAATCCATAACGCTTCTAACAATATAGGATTATAATGTGCAAATCAAGCATTAAATGGTACCATTAACATACATATTGTTTGCTTGTTAGCGTTTACTGTGTAATAATAGTGCTATTATGACAGCGACTAATGCCACTAAGCCTAACAGATATATGTTGCAAGCCCAGCTATCGTTTGTATTTACCCCAAGCGCACCCATCGATAGCAAAGAGTTGTTTGCAGGCCGGACTAAGCAGGCTTCCCAGCTCTTAAACGCCATTTTCCAAAGAGGACAACACGCCGTTATTTATGGTGAAAGGGGAGTAGGGAAAACATCGCTAGCAAATATCCTTTCAGACTTGGTACAAGCTGCTACTAACAGTTCTGAATTCAAGTTTCAGTTCCAGGCTGTCCGTTTTAATTGTGCAGCTAATTCCACATTCGATTCCATATGGCATGGTGTTTTTCGCGAGTTGTCATTTGCAATACATGCGAATGATCCTGGATTCGCCGGCGAGGCAACCACGCAATCCATCTCTCTCGATAAATTATTGCCTGAACGCGTGGCCTCTGAAGATGTCCGCTATGCGCTCCAACGACTCGGACGCAAGGCAATTATAGTGATTGATGAGTTTGATCGAATCTCAGACCGAAAGGCTACGGGACTGCTTGCGGATACGATCAAGAGCCTATCGGATCATTCAGTGGACGCGACCATAATTGTTATTGGAGTTGCTGATTCGATTGACGAACTAATTGCGGAACATAAATCAATCGAACGTGCTTTAGTGCAAATTCCTATGCCTCGTATGTCCAAGCCTGAACTATATGAAATTGCCGATAACGGATTAAAGCGGGTGGGGATGGTAATTGATGAAAGAGCAAAGGATGAACTAGCTATTTTGTCGCAAGGGCTTCCTCATTACATGCACTCGCTTACCAGATTTTCCGCGCATGCTGCACTTGACGAAGAAAGAATGAAGGTTGATATGCCAGATGTCGAAAAGGCAATCAGCTTGGCAATTGAAAATGCTCAGCAAAGCATCGTTAGTGCGTATCATCGTGCAACCAATAGTCCTCACCAGAACATGTATGCAGAGGTTCTTCTGGCTGCGGCACTAGCGGAAAATGATGATCTTTGCTCTTTTGCCGCTGGCGATCTACGAGAGCCGCTGCATCTAATTACAAAGAAGCAGTACCGGATTGATAGGTACATGCGTCACCTGAATGCCTTGTCGAAAAATGACAGAGGCCCAGTGCTGAGAAAAACAGGCCAGCGGCGTCGCTTTCGCTTTCGCTTTATTGATCCACTAATGGAGCCTTATGTCCTGTTGAAGGGAATACATGATGAGATGATATTGCCCAGCGAGCTAGCGACAATCCACAAGGCCAACAATCTTTAATCCCGCTCAGTAGTTTCTTGAACGATCCGGAAAGCGGCTTGGTTCACATCCTCCCGCTTGCGGGTGGTTTTCTTTGCAGCTTCTTGGGCTTGCAGGCTTTTCTTTTGGCATATTCCCGATGATTGCACAAATCAAGGGCCAAAGGCGAGGGGTCTAAAATTCAAACTGTACCACTACCGCAACCCCCGTGGTAGTTTAGCGGGAAAGCGCTCGCTTATACTTGCTGAACTTATACTTGCTGAACCATATACTCGCTGAACCATATACTTGCGGAACCATGCAATACTTGCTAAAACATGCAGAATTTGGATTTCAAAGCTCAAGTCCGCCTCCAGGTCTACCGGCAGTTCATCGAACGCGGAGTTTGCCCGGAAAAGAGCGACATTGCCCGGTCACTCAATCATCCTCTGCGGGAAGTGAGCGATGCCTTCGCCGAGTTGGCCAAAGCTCACATGCTGGTGCTTCAACCGGAAACCGGAGAGGTCCTTATGGCCAATCCGCTCTCGGCCGTGCCTACGCCTTTCGCCGTTGTGACCGAGCATCCCGCAGGCACGCGAAACTGGTACGCCAACTGCATCTGGGACGCGCTGGGAGTGATCGCTATGCTTCACACCAACGGGCACGTCCTTACCTCTTGCGGCTGTTGTGGCGAAAAGATGACGGTTCAGGTCAAAAACAAGAAAGCCATAGCGCAGCCGGGAGGCATCGTGCATTTTGCGCTGCCGGCCTGCCAGTGGTGGGATGACATTGTCTTTAACTGAAAGACCATGCTTCTCTTCCGGTCGGAAGATCACATTGACCGCTGGTGTAAGAGCTGGCGATTGGCGCGCGGCTCAACCCTTACCATAGAACAGACCTGGAATCTTGCCGACGCCTGGTATTGTGACCGCATGTCTCCCCAATGGCGGCGGAAGAGCCCGGAAGAAGCGCACGCAATTTTTGGCTCGGTCGGGCTAGCGGGGGACTTTTGGCGGCTGGGCTGAACCCGCGCGTCGTTACTCCAGAAACGCCACCGACTGCACTCCCGCGACCTCAAAGCGCTTGCGGCAACGCATGTTCTTGCACATGGTCATGTCATCGCGACGCACCATGTAAGTCTTGGCCTTGGCAAACTTGGCGCGGTCGCGCTCATCGGCCCGGGGCGGAAGCTGTTTCTTTTTGGTGCGCACCAGCCATGAGAGCTCATACTCGTTGGCCTGCCGGCAATGCGGACACGTCAGGGTGTGGGCTTTCTTGGCTTCCTTCTCGTCAAAAAAATCACGCTCGTCCATCACTCCCATATTACCCACAAAGGACGCGGAGATCACGGGGAATATGCGGATGAGGGGATAACTTTCTTTGGTTCTTACAGGTGGAATGACAACAATCCGTCGTAAGGCGGCCCTTCTGTGGTTAACTTAGATCGTGCCTAAGAAGAAAAAGTTGAAGAAGTTCCAGGCCACCAGCGCAGTCAAGGCCGCCTCCCGGGCGGTCCTGGGGACGCCTCCGCCGGTCAAGCGGGCGGAGAACAAAAAGCATGTTAAGAAGGAAAAACACAAGCCCAGCCTGCAGAAATTGCTTGCGGACTCTGACCGTAATTCCTAACCATTGCGCTGCATCAACAGGATGCCTGTCAGTCCCAGGCCTAGCCCAACGCAGAAGCTCGCGCTCTGGGCCGCGGCGAATACCAGTATCGCCACCACCATGACGAATACAAGCCGCGCATGATGAAAAGTGTAGTCGGCAATCATGAGCGCCAGCATCGCCGCCGGGATGGCGAGCAGGCAGAGGCCGGCCTGCGTCCAGGTGAAATGCTTCATTCGGACAAAGCGAAGCGCTCCCGCAAGAAAGATCGCCAGGCTGAACAGGCCCAGCAGGATTTCGCCTTTTTCCCAGCGCGCCTTCATGGATGTCTGGATTTCATCACATCCGCGCGCGCAAAAGAAAACAAATTCAAAGAAGCTGAAGAAGTACTATTCATTCGTTGCGTTCTGGGTTACAACATCAGTGGATGACCCATCAGCAGCTTGTGCGGCTGGCCGAACAATGGCTCCGCGGCAGATATCGTTGCGGTATCGTGCTTTCTGAGCAGTCCTGTGCCAGTGGCGAAACACCGGACGTGATCGGATGGAAAGGCGCCTGCCGGTCCGTGGTGGTGGAATGCAAAATCTCCCGCGCCGATTTCTTCGCCGATCGCGAAAAACCCTTTCGCAAAGACCCCGAGCTAGGTATGGGCTGCGAGCGCCTGTATCTCCTCCCGCAAGGGCTGGTCGGCAAGAACGAGCTTCCCCCAAAATGGGGACTGCTGGAGTGCAAGGGCCGGCACGTCCAATTAACGGTCAAGCCGAGCCGACAGACCCAGCGCTCCGACCAGGGCCTGATGCGGGAGATGAATCTTCTGCTGGCCAGCCTGCGCCGGGTTGAAATCCGCATTGAGCCGCAATCGATCACCGATTTTCTCAAGTGGAAGAACCGTCTTGCGGAGTACAACGGAGGACAGCTACCGGAAGGAGTCGTTGCGCCAGAGGCTGAGCCGAACGTACATCTGGCTGAGCCGATCATGCCCCAGCACAGCGATCCAGAGGAGGCCGAACCGATTCACTAAGTCTCAGGAATTTTCAGACTCGTTTCAACGTTTTCCGGAGTGTCTCGCCTTCAGAGCCCGATTACCTGGCTTTACTTTCTCTATCACGCTCAACGCCGTGACGATGCGTTCGCCCGGATCTGAGAATACAAACTTGTCGGGAGACGATGGAATGTAAAACGCTGACAGGTCGCCGTCCAGGTGAAGCGCCTCCGAGCAGTGAAGTTCATCGACCATGAAAGTTGCCAGCTCAAACAGTGTCACCGAATCTCGGGTCACAACCAGATGAACGATCCGTTTGTTCGACCGATCGACTCCAGCGGCGGTCCGGCGAAAAGAAAACCTGGATTGAGGCTGAAAGCCCTGGTTGATTTTGCTTGAACTGGCCAGTTGCGGCCCGGATTGAGTGGCCGCGATCGTGTGAGGATTGTCTTGCCAATCTCGGGCAGGCACAATGGAAGCGGCGCCGCCATCCAATATTTGAAATACCGCGCTATCCCACGAAAAGTTCCCAGACCCCGCCTTGATGTTTACGTCGTGCTTCTTTCCTCCCGGAGTAATCAGCAAACCCAGCGGCTGACTGTCAATGCCGTAGATTCCTCCATTGGTGATGAGAACAGGTTTCAAGCCGGCGCTGTAAAGTTTGCTGATGACCACAGGATAGGTTTCAGGTTTGTTGTCGACCGCAGTACTAAAAATAATTTCCTGTGATTCCAGATTGACATCCGCGACGGCGTACAGATGATCTTTAAAAGTTATGTACCTTAGAGAAAAGGCAGGAGCAACGGGCGAAGAAGCACGACCAGGCGACTGAGGTGTGGCCGATGCGAAATGGTTCGATAGGGCCAGCGCAGCCAGCAGCAGAACAGCCGCGATACACAACATCGATCGCAAACGTTCGAAGAGTTTCCAGCTGGTTGTTAACATGCGCGCTAACTCTTGTGGGCCTTTCGCATTTTCCGTTCTTTGTTTTTCCCCCTGGTCTTCATTGCGGCATTCGCGAAAAAGATGATGGCGGAAGCGTGTCGGAGTCGAACCGACCAAAGCCGGGTTTACCAACTTTCACCGGTTTTGAAGACCGGAAGGGTCACCGGACCCCATGCGCTTCCGCGTGGACTTAGTCTACAAGAAACCCAACATTTCACCACGGAGGCGCGGAGGCGCGGAGACACGGAGAAAGCGGCAGAATAGCATCAAGCCAATCCATCAGAGTGGTTTGAGGGTTGGAAGTCTGGGCACCAAATGGTCGTTTCTCGTGCGTCGTCCTTTGCGTCATTTTTCATGGATTTTCTTTTGTCTTCTCCGCGCCTCCGTGTCTCCGTGGTGAGCTAGTTTTTGGCGTAATTCGCAAAATGTCATGCTTCACTTCCACAGTCCGCCCCGGGAACTCAGCTTCGATCCGCTGCTTGAGTTGCGGGACGGTGGGAGCGCCGTTTTGTCCGTTGAGGCCGCGGGCGTCGTCCATGAGGATGATGTGTTCCTTGATCGAGTGGCCCAGGATGGCTTCGAGTTCGCTGGTCAGTCGTTGCTTATCGCCTTGCAGACCGGCCCAGCCGTAATACCCGGCGTCGAGCCAGAAGAGAGTTGGTCTTGGCAGACGTTTCAGCAGGTCCGGCACTACTTGCTGGCTGTCGCCTTCCTGGATGTGAATATGCGGCCAGCGGGAAAACTTTTTTGCAGCGCGTTGGGCAAGCTGCGAATCGAATTCCACGGAATAGATTTCCGCGAAGCGGTTTCTCATGGCGGCGACCATCTCGCCATAATAGGTTCCGGTTTCAACCAGCACGCGCAGACCGTAATGCTGGGCATACTCGTGCACGGTGCGTTGTTTGACCAGATGCGGAGAGCGGACCGGTTCGCCGCGCAGCTTCCAGTACCAGAAGTCAGGATAATGGCCGAGCGATTTGTAGACACCGTAAAAGGGTGTGCGTCGCAGCAGTTTTCGGAATGCCTTCACTCGACCTCACAGCAGCATTGCTAAAATCGGGATTGTTAAAACCGAAGTTGCAGCATAAGGGTGCGGAGAAAACCATGTCAAACCAGAAACGCCGTTTGTCGTTTGTCCAGATGGATGTGTTCACGTCCGTACCGCTCGAAGGGAACCAGCTTGCCGTCTTTGCCGACGGGCGCGGCCTGACTGACGATGAGATGCAGGCCCTGGCCCGGGAGATGAATCTTTCCGAGACCACGTTCATCTTTCCCCGCGATCCAGCTGTCGAACGCGAGCGCGGCGTTCGCGTCCGGATTTTTACGGTCAATGAAGAACTGCCGTTCGCCGGGCATCCCACGCTGGGAACGGCCATGGTGCTACACAATGGCTCCGGCGCGGAAGAGGTCGCGTTGGAACTGAACGTGGGCAGGATCCCGGTGCGCTTCTCCACGCGTGACGGCCTGCCCTTTGGCATGATGACGCAGCGCGATCCCGAATTTGGACAAAAGCATTCCCGCGAAGATGTGGCCCGCGCCGCTGGACTCACGGTGGATGACATCGCCGGCGATTTGCCGATCCAGAGTGTTACGACGGGCAATCGGTTTATCATTGTGCCGGTCAAGTCATTGGCGGTATTGCAGGCGCTGTCGCCGACATGGTCCTCCCTGAATGCTTATCTGAGCCAAACGGACGCCAAATTCTTCTATTTCGTTTCCCGTGAAACCCTTGATCCAGCGGCAAAGCTTCAGGCGCGCATGATTTTTTACAACGGTGAAGATCCGGCCACGGGTTCGGCCGCGGGACCGTGCGCCGCGTGGGCGGTGCAGTATGGCGTGGTGCCTCCGGAGCAGATGGTGCTGATGGAACAAGGCGTGGAGATGAAGCGCCGGAGCAGAATTTTTTTCAGTGCGGGAAGATCGGGTGACAAGATTGTCAACGTCCGCGTAGGCGGCCATGCCGTGGAAGTCGTTCGCGGAGAAGTTTCTTTTTGAGCCCACACTGCATTAAGCGGTAGATTTTCCGCGGTTTTTGGTTGCAGGAACATTTCAACGCGACACACGAGAAAAATTCCGCCCTATTGGCGTTCAGGGTACTTTACAGGCCCACACTTCTGCGCCTAAGATGCAATAACGTTTAAAAAGTAGTTGCTCGCCCAGCCGTACCATAAAAATTTGTCCGTAGGTTTCCTGCGCAGGGCGACCTATGGAAAAAAACTTCCCCCGGGGGCAACATGCGACCAAAAAGGACCATTCTTTGCGTTGACGACAACGAGCAGGCGCTTTCCATCCGCAAACTCATGCTGGAAACCCGTGGCTATCGCGTTTTGGCGTTTAGCAACGGGCAGGACGCCCTGGCTCGATTCAAGCAAGGAGGCGTCGATTTGGTGCTCAGCGACCTGCAGATGCCCGGACTTGACGGCGCTGGTCTGGTGGAAAAAATCAAGGACCTCTCTTCCTCCACTCCCGCCATTCTCTTTTCTGGAAAAATCAGGGCCTACGAGAAAGACATGCGCGCGGACGTCTTCCTTCCCAAAGGCATGTATGCTCCCATGGAGTTGCTGGAGCGCATACGAATCATGCTGGTGAAAAAACGCGGTCCTAAGCGCGTGAGCGCGGTTGAGCCCGGCAGAATGCAGGCCGCCAGCTAGAGAGTTGAAGTTGATGTCGCGCTTTGCCGCGCTTTGACTGCTGGCGAACACGCACCGCTCTGTTAATATCAACATTAGTGCCCCCAATCATCCAAGTTGAGAACGTCACCAAGATCTACCATCGAGGCAAGGTAGATGTACCCGCTTTGGACGGGATAAGTTTTGAAGTGGAAAAAGGCGAGTTTGTCAGCATTGTTGGCCCATCCGGCAGCGGCAAATCGACTCTGTTTTACATCCTCGGCGGACTGACCCGCGCCACCTCCGGTCGCGTCGCCATCGATGGCGCGGATTTTGCCCAACTCTCTGACGGGCAACGCACGGAGATGCGCAAGCACAAGATCGGTTTCGTCTTCCAGAAATTCAATCTGTTGCCCACGCTTACCGCCCAGGGCAACATTGAGATCGCCCGCGAGATCGCCGGCGGAGACGGCGTGGACAAGAAGCGCTACGAGCGCGTTACGGAGATGCTGGGCATCGCGGGACGGCTTGATCATCGTCCTGCTGAGATGTCTGGGGGCGAGCAGCAAAGGGTGGCGCTGGCGCGTGCGCTGGTCAACGGGCCCGCGATCATCCTGGCCGACGAACCCACGGGAAACCTGGACTCCAGAAATTCTGAGACCGTGCTGAAAATGCTGCGTGACGCTAACCAGCAGTTCGGCCAGACGGTGCTGATGATTACGCATAATCCCCAGGCGGCCGAGATTGGCGATCGCATCATCCATATGCGTGACGGCCATATCGTGAGCGCCGCGGAAGACCCACAGTGGGCAAGGCATTAAAAACGTCTGAAAGAATCCAAAAATTCACCGCAAAGGCCGCAGAGGAACAATTCGTCAGGGGAGGAAAGAAATATTGGTTCGTGTATCCGCGTACATCTGCGGTAAGCTTTGCTTGTAAGACTGCCTGACGTCATCGGTTTAGGGCGGGTTCAGGCCCGGATTGACCCTTCATTTTCAGCACGATATAATCTGTATTAGTTCTGAGCGGGAGTAACTCAGTGGTAGAGTGCGACCTTGCCAAGGTCGAAGTCGCGGGTTCAACTCCCGTCTCCCGCTCCATAAACTTGCTTTTTGGCCGTCCTCTCGCATCAGCGAGGGTTTATGCTCTCAGGGCAGGCAGCGATATTCAACTCAAGGGCGCGGTACCCAAGTGGTAAGGGAGAGGTCTGCAAAACCTTTATGCGTCGGTTCGATTCCGACCCGCGCCTCCACTTTGTTGACAGTTAGCTCCGTAAGTAATGCATTTAACGTAGCGCAGTACGCTGAACACGGCGACCGAGCTGTGGCGAAGCCGACGCTAAGATCTTCAAATCTGAAGGCCGAATCGAGTCAGCATTTCGCGGCGCCCAAACTTTGTGAGCTCAAGGGCCCTGCTGTCCAGGTCCTGGGTCATCCATTTTCTTTTCAGCGCGAGCGTCAGAAGCGCAGCCCCCAACGCACCGCCGACATGAGGCCGCCGTTCGCTCCAATCCAGGCATGCACACGCGAACCGTCGGCGCAATGTCCGCATTGCTTCCACTTCAACGCCAAGAGCTTCAAGCGCTCTGGTTCCAGTTGCAGTGAGGTCGTATGCGTTGCCGTTGGCGGTCGAATCTCCTGACAGCCATCCCAGCGCCTTGAGGCGGTCATGGAGCAGCACGCCGACTGTTCCCGCCATGTGATCGTAGCAAGTTCGCGCGGTACGCAAGCGATTGGGGGTGTTGGGTACAAATTTTCCGCGCGGGCCGCCGGCCAGGACGCTCAGCCCTTCAAGAGCACTTGCCACGTCACGGCCTTCAAGACTGTAGTAACGATGCTTCCCTTGAGCATGCACTTTGATCAGATGCTCCGTCATCAGCCGGTTCAGATGTGCGCTCGCGGTTGACGGGCTCACGCCGGCAACCACAGCAAGCTCTGTGCTGGTTCGTGCATGACCGTCCAAAAGGGAGTAGAGCATGTGGGCCCTTGCGGGTTCGCCGATGGCCGCGGCAATTCTGGAGACCGCTGCGTCGTGACGATATCCAACATCCATACTTTGATTGTAAACGAAGTGTGCATGCCGCGCAACAGGCACAATCGGCAAGAGAGGGAGGAAGCTCATGACAATAACCTGCATCATCCGCTACCAGATTGATCCGTTCCAACGAGATGCGTTCAAGAAGTACGCCGAGAATTGGGGGCGCATCATTCCCCGATGCGGCGGCCATCTCATCGGATATTTTCTTCCCTATGAAGGCACCAATGACCTGGCGTGGGGTTTGATTGCCTTCGATAACCTTGCGGCGTACGAGGCTTATCGGGGCCTGTTGAAATCAGATCCGGAAGCACGTGAGAATTTTGCCATGGCACAGGGCAATCGCCTGATCCTCCGCGAAGAGAGAAATTTTGTGGAAGTTGTTGATGGAACGTTTGGCCTCCCTTCGGAGCGGACGAGGTCAGCGCGATCGTGAAAACAGCGGCGAAAGTTATTAGATGATCCCTTTTTCTATCGCCTTGAGCACGGCCCGCGTACGGTCGCGCACGCCGAGCTTGGAAAGAATGTTCGACACATGGTTCTTCACAGTGCCTTCTGAGATACATATGGCAGCAGCGATTTCACGATTGCTGTATCCGCCCGTCATCAACCGGATAATTTCAGCCTCACGGGTCGTCAGACCCTCCGTAGCATAGCCATCGTCCGGAGGTAAGGGCGCGTCTTTCATTCCCTGAAGAAGTCTCTCAGTGACCACGGGATGAATCATGCTTCCGCCGCCAGCCACAAGACGAATCGCTTCCGTCAGTTTTGCCAGCGAGACATCCTTGAGCAGGTACCCCTTTGCTCCCAGACGGATTCCTTCCAGCAGGGCCTTATCATCGTCAAACGTTGTCAGCAGGATGGTCGGGACGGCCAGGTTCCTGGATTTCATTTCACGCAGGACTTCGATGCCGTTTCTCTTTGGCATGCGCACATCAAGTAGAACCAGGTCTGGGCGGTCCTGCTCCACTCGTTGCAGGGCCTCAATTCCATCGGCTGCCCGTGCGGTCACGCGGATGTCCTCTGCCAGGTTCAGCAGCATCTCCAGTCCTTCGCCCACGAGTGTCTGGTCCTCAACCAACAGCACGCGGATCATCGGGCCTCCATCGTATTACCGGAAGGCAGCCAGGCTTTTAGATGGAAGCCGCGCTGCGGCGCCGGATCGACCGTGAGGCCGCCTCCCAGTTGCTCCAGCCGCTGCCGCATGGTGGAGATTCCTGTGCCGGATTTGCCGGGCTGGACCTTCGATCCATCATCGTGGGCCTCGATTTCGACGGCGCCATCGTGCAGGTAGATGTGGATCCAAAGGTTCTTTGAGTCAGAATGCTTCAGCGTGTTTGTCGTAATTTCCTGGACGCAGCGCACTACGGCGTGGGCCCTTGCGCTGTCAGTAATGTTCAGATCGTCCGGCATCTGTATTTCCAGCCTGATTCTCGGCACGTTGTGCTGCAAGACCTCAAACGCCCGGCGCAGGTCAACGGGATCATCCTCATGGAATCCGGCCACAACCGTACGCACTTCGCTGAGCAGTTGCTTGGCCATGGACTGGGTTTTGTGCAGGAGAGTTTCTAATTCACTGCCGGAAAGATGCAACGCGGTTTCCAGATGGAGACATAACGCGGTCAAGTTGTGTCCAAGGACATCGTGAAGTTCGCGTGCGATCCTGATCCGTTCGCCCGCCTTGCTGCTTTCGCGCAGAAGTTCGCGGGTCGAGACCAGTTCAGCATTGATCCGGGCCTGGTCCTCGCGACCGTTGGCCTCGCTCCTGGCGATTGTGGCGGCGATGATGGCAAAGGCCTGGAAACCAAGAAGCGCGCCGGTCCCGCTCCAGCGCCATCCCAGGTGATAGTGGGGCTCCTGAAAAAAAATCCATAGACCGGAATCTGCAATGGCCCACAGAATCGCTGCGCGCACCGGCAATACCAGTGCCGCTTGCCAGGAGACAAGGACGAGCAGAAACCCGACCATATATCCCTGGAAAATAGCCGTCATTCCCAGCACGCAACCGGTCTGCGCGGCGAGGGCAAGAATCCGGGTCGACGGTGCGCTCGCCTTGGGGCTGGAACTGATCCAGAATGCCGGCGCAAAAGAACAAAACAGCACCAGCCAGAGGACCCACTGGCTGGACGAGATAGGCTCTCCGTTTCGAGTCGTGCTATCGAAGGCCGGCAGAGAGAGAAAAACCCATACAAAAAGACCGACGGTGCGAAATGCGAAGTGATACCGCGGCGAAGCTGGCAACTTTTCTTTCAACATCCCAGATTATCGCAGGTTGACTCCCGCGATGAGATGTGCCGGAAGTCACGGTTTGCCCCGTAAGCAGCGGAAGGGCGCGTGGGCGAACACGCTACGTCTTGTTGGAAGGTTCGCCCATGCACCTTTGCGGATCATTTTGGAAACGACCTCGATCTTGTCGATGGCAATGGCGTGCGCTCCATTGCGTTCAAAGACCCGTCCGGTGGCGTGCACGGTTTGGGCCACGTAGGGCAGCAGGCGCGCGCGCTGGTCGGTGTCCGGCATAGTGTGGGAGATCACGTTGAAGACCATGCCGTCTTCCGTGATGATCCCCAGCGGAGCCCCAGCCTTGACGCATTCCCTGACACAGCTGTCGTCGGGAGGTTTCGCCGACTCTTTGCTCTTATTCCGATACGGACAGGCTAGGTCCCTCACATAGCCGGTGACCGAGCCTTCAGTTCCATTGAGTTGTGCCGGCATGTTCGAGCTGTCGAGTTTGGGTGGTTTCGACTGCGAGTAGCAGAAGGCGGCAAAGAACAATAAGGTCAATGCCACACCGTACAATCCTGAGCGGTTCCGTTGCATCAGTTCCTCCTTTTAAAGAACTGAAGCCAACGTACATGGCGGCCATGAGCCATGCCAGTGCAGGAAGTCATGATTACGCACGACTTATGACGCTCCCTGGATTGGGCGCTCGATTGCGACTATATTCCGGCATGTTCCAACGTTTTTTACCCGCAACTCCTTTGTCCGGAGGGGGTTGAAACTCCTATATAATCCTGAGCGGACAGCAAGCCTGTCCGTTCGCCCGCGAATTTTTCTTAGGAGAAAACATGCGTAAGCAATGGGTAGCGTTACTGTCGATGTTAGGGCTAACGAGTGCCGGTATGCCGGTCCGCTCACAAGTGCTGAAAGGCTCCAGCCAGAGCAAGACCACCCACAGCACGCAAGTGAAAGCCGTTAACGGAAACAATGCCGTACAGAAGACAGGCGGCTCCAGCAAGCTGGCCGTGAACCAGCAAACCCTGCGGCAACAGAACGGTACGGGCGGCGGGAAGCAAGCAGACACAATGACCCCTTCGGCGTATTGCAACAAAGGCAACGCCAATCAAGTGACCAAGGGCAGCGCCAAGAACCAGCTCACACCTCCGCCACCGGGCGGCAACAACGCGGTCACCAAGGGCAGCGCAAACAACGCGGTAACCAAAGGCAGTGCCAACAATGCAGTAACCAAAGGCAGTGCCAACAACGCCGTGACTAAGGGTAGCGCGAACAATGCGGTGACCAAGGGTGGCAACAATGCAGTCACCAAGGGCGGCAACAATGCAGTCACGAAGGGCGGCAATCTGCAAGTCACCAAAGGCAGTAACGCCGTTACCAAGGGCGCGAACAACCAGGTGACCAAGGGAAGTGCTGTCCAGACCACGGCCGCGGCGGGCCCGCACTAGACCGATTTGCGAATCCAGCGCTTGCGGCACGATTCTCGAGAAGAAATCGTGCCGTAACTTTATGTGCCTCCATTGAAGAACCCGTCCGCACATGATGAATTCACCAGCTCAGGATTTTTTGTCCTGCGCACGCCATTGCTTCCGATTGAAGATTTTCTAAAACTGTCATCGCCCGCGGACGCTACCCCCGGCGGCGATCGCGCTTTCGCTCGTGCGCATCTGCGGCGGTGGGTCGAGCGTCCTGCGGTGCGGGAGGCCTTGTGGATCGCCTCTCCGGAGTTTGTGCAATCGCTTACCGCATGGCGGGACGATCCGGAAAGCGCAAAGGGCCGAAAGCTGGAACAGGCCTTGTATCGTTATCTCGCCCGCATGACCGCACGGGCGACGCCATTCGGGGCGTTTGCCGGTTGCACCACCGGTGAGATCGCGGACTCTACGCGCCTGGAACTGAGCCCCCTCAGCCAGTACCGTCGAAACACCCGTCTGGACATGGAATACCTCTCTAGCCTGGCGGACCACCTGTCGTCCGATCCTGCCCGGCGTGGCAATCTTTATTTCCAATGCAACACCACTCTGCATCTGGCTGCGGGTAAGTATCACCATGTTCGAGGCGACTGGCAGGAGGGAAGCCGCGTCTTCCAGCTCGTGGCGACCGGTCACACCCCGGCCCTGGAGGCCACGTTGTCGCGGGCCGCTGCCAGCGCCACCGCGAATGCACTGGCTTCTGCCTTGGTGGAAAGTGATCCCGAGATCGCACGCGAAGACGCGGAGACGTTCGTTGGCCGACTCATCGAATCACAACTTCTGGTCGCCGAGTTGGCGCCTCCGGTCACTGGCGCGGAAGCGGTCCGTTATATGGTCGAGCAACTTGAGCGGGGCAAGGTTTCTGGTCTCGCCGTGGAGTTGCGGGGGATCGCCGAAGTGTTGCGTGAGCTGGACCGAAGCGGCCTGGGCGCCGGTCCTGACGCTTATGACAGGATTGTGAGCGCGATCGCACGCCTGGGCGGTGAATTCAAGCCGGGACGTCTGGTCCAGGTGGATGTGATCAAGCCGGCCACAGTCGTATATCTGGGCCAGGGGCTGGTGGACGATATTCTGGACGCGATGCAAGTGCTCCATTCCATCCGCGACAACTCCAGCCAGACAGTGTTTCAGGAATTCAAAGAGAAATTTCAGGACCGCTATCAGGAACAGGAAGTGCCGCTTCTGGAAGCGCTCGATGACGAAGCCGGCATCGGCTTTGAAAGCTACGAGAACCCCGGGCTCGAACCGCTGCTCGCAGGCATCGATTTTCGGGCGACGGAAGAAACGCCAGCGACTGAAAGTGAAGACGAAAGTGAAAGTGAAAGTGAAAGTGTTCAGCCCGTTAGCGTTCTGGTACGCCGACTGGAGAAGTTGCGGGCAAAAAAGGAAACCGTTCTGGAGTTGGATTCAGCTCTGGTGAACGAACTTAAGGCCGCCAATCCGCTCCCCTTGCCGGACGCCTTTCTGGTGATGGGCGCAGTGCTCGGCGGGCCGGAACAGGGTTTTTATCTACAGAGTGTTCTTGGGCCTTCAGGGGCCAATCTTCTGGCGCGGCTATGCCATGCTGATCCGCGACTCGCGGAATGCGTCCAGGCGCATGTCAGCACCGAAGAGACGCTCCATCCGGGCGATGCTGTGTTCGCCGAGATTGTGCACCTTCCGGAAGGCCGCGTGGGCAACGTAGTTTGCCGGCCAGTCTTGCGGCGCTATGAGATTCCTCTTCTGGCAACATCCGGAGTGCCGGTGGACCGCCAGATCGCGCTTTCTGATTTGACTGTGTCGGTGCGTGATGGGCGCATTGTCCTCCGTTCGCGGCGGCTGGGCGTTGAGGTGATTCCACGCCTGACTTCGGCGCATAACTTTGTCAGCCCGCGCAGCCTGAAGCTCTACAAATTTCTCTGCCTGCTTCAGCATCAAGGAACATGCGCGGAATTGTTCTGGGACTGGGGAACCGCTGTGCAGTCCGCGTTTCTGCCGCGAGTGACGCGGGGCAACATGGTCCTTTCGCTCGCCCGCTGGAGGCTGAACCAGGAAACAGCGCTTGAGCTTTCTCAGGGCCGGACTCCGGTCCAGCAATGGCGACTGGACAACCAGGTCCCGCGTTTTGTTTTCATTGCCGAAGCCGATCACCAGCTCCTGATCGATTTTGAAAACTCGCTGGCCGTGGAGACATTTCTTGAGCACATCCGAAAACAAGAGGAAACGCTGCTGGTGGAAATGTTTCCTGCCCCCGGCGCTTTGCCTGTCCACGGACCGGAGGGCAGTTTTGTCCATGAGATTATTTTGCCGGTTGTGCGCACCAGGACGGTGTATGGGACACCGGGGCTGGCCGTTGTGCCAAAGGCAGAAGCTTCGTCCCTACAAGACAAGTTGCTGGCGGAGACAGATGTCCCAGCAACCGCAGCTGCATCCGATCTTAAATTGGGTCCTGGACCAGACTGGCTGTTTGCCAAGCTCTACTGTGGCGAAGCGCACGCTGACCGGCTTCTGCTCGAGTTGGTGAAACCGCTGGTGGAGGAATTACGGTCGGCAGGGCGCATGGATGGCTGGTTCTTTATTCGCTATGCCGATCCGCACTGGCACGTGCGCCTGCGTTTTCACGGAGACCCAGGCGTGTTGAACGCTTATGTTCTTCCCCGTCTGCGTGAGCGAGCGGAACAACAGCTTGCCCTGGGGACTTTATGGCGTTTGAAATTTGACGCCTACGAGCCTGAGATCGAGCGCTATGGAGGGCCGGCAGCCATCGGGATTGCCGAACGCTTTTTTCAACTCGATAGCGAAATGTGCCTGCAACTCGTGGACCTGGTTTCCAGGGACCATGACGCCAACTTGCGCTGGCGTCTGGCGTTTCACGGAGTCGATCGCCTGCTCTCCGGGTTGGGGTTCACGCTGGACGAAAAACGCAGGATGGCGAAAGACATGGCGGAATCGCAGGAACGGTCTTACGTGGTGGACGAAGGATATAAGAAGCAGATTGCGGCCAGGTTTCGCGAAGAGCGTAAGGTCCTGTCCGCGCTCTGCAACAATTCCGTCATGGCTGGCGTGCTGCCGGAACTTGCTTTATCCGCGTTTTACCGCTATTCAACAGGGTTGGAGGAAATCAGGCAAGAGCTGGATGAACTGGACCGGGCAGAAGGCCTGACCATCCCGAAACGTGACATAGCCGTGAGCCTCGTGCACATGAGCCTGAACCGGATGCTACTGACCGGCCATCACGCGCAGGAGACTGTCCTTTATAATTTTCTTGCCCGGGCCTATGCCGCCAGGCTGGCGATTTAGGACCGGGACTGAACCAGCAGCATCGAGTGTCGGAGTGAGCGTAATTGCCTTTAAATACGATTTGCCGATCGAGCAAACCATGGCGTTTGAAACCGTCTACCATGAAGGAGAGCAGCTTGATCTTTCCAGGAAGCAGAAACTTCGCGCCGCGCCAGGATCGATCTTTGCCTGGATGTTTGCGGATGGAAACCTTGCCGGGGAGACTTATGGGATCCCGCTGGCAAGTTCCATCGAGGGATTGACCGATTTACCTGTAAGCGAAAATGTATTCGCCATTCATTGCTACTCAAACACGATTCTTCCTGCGTTTCAGAAACAGGGCCTGGGAACAATGTTGAAAGCCCATTGGCTGGGGTTGGTCGTTGGTAAAGGATTTGACACCGTGTACGGCTATGCCCGTCCGGGAGCGAGCCAGGCGTTGAATGCAAAATTTGGCGCCGAATTTCTTGGTGACTTTCCGAATTGGTGCGGCACGGGAGAGGAATACAGGATGTACCGGCTGGTACTCAGTAGAAGATAACGGTTGGCTTTGCCGGTCAAGAGGCCAGTTTGGTGTCCGGCAGCGGCGTCCCATTTGGTGTTGCGCCGGCCTTTTGGGCGTCCAACTGGCGGAGGTTTTCCACCAGGGCGTGTAGAGCAACAGAAAGCTCTCTACGCCGCTGGCGCGCTTCACTCCACAACACGCGCGATATCTGGATCGATTCCTGCACATTGGATCTTGCTCGATCACTCTGTTGAAGTGCGCCGATGGTGATTTTTTCTTCGACAGGAGTTTGCGGGCGGGACGCAATCCAGGCATCAAGCTCTTTTCGGATGGCCAGGACAGCGCTCCGGCTCTTTCCCCGGGGACGGCGTACGGGAAGAGCCAGATCGTGTTCCCATCTCTGGACCGTTCGCAGGCCCCTCCCCATGTACCCGGCAATTTCTTTCCAGGAGTTCAGGATGTGCGAATCAGCAAGTTGAGTATCAAGCGTCGCCATGATAAGACTTTTCACTCAGATCACTCTGAGGCGCGATCTGCAAATAGTCTACCACCGAGTGCTTGTTTAATCTCTATTGTTTGTCTTTCGCCCGGCGTTTGTGTAATGTTGGCTGGGACGCGGCGCACGAGAGGGCTATGGATCGTTCCAAAAAGAAAACAAAATCGAAGAAAGCGGCCAAGAGCACGGCGGCTGCGCCGGCAGTGTCCGCGCCGCAGCCGTTAAAAAGCTCTAACCACCAGTCATTTCCAATCGTCGGAGTCGGGGCCTCGGCCGGGGGCCTGGAGGCGTTCATACAATTGTTGAAAGCTGTTCCCCCGCAACTGGGAATGGCCTTTGTTTTGGTCCCTCATCTGGACCCGAGCCATGAGAGCGCGATGACTGAGCTCCTGGCGCGGGTGACCAACCTTCCGGTGTTGCAGGTGAGCGACGGGATGCAGGTGAGCCCCAACCACGTATACATCATCCCTCCCAACGCGGAGATGACGATTTCCGGTGGGGTCCTGCATCTGACCAATCGAAAGCTCAGCCGGCCGCAGATGCTGATTGACACGTTTTTTCGTTCACTGGCTGTCGACCAGGGAACGAACGCGATCGGCGTGATTCTTTCCGGGACAGCGACCGATGGGACCCTGGGCCTGACAGCGATCAAAGGCGAAGGTGGAATCACCTTTGCCCAGGATTCCGCGTCCGCTAAGTATGACGGCATGCCCACCAGCGCGATTGCCGCCGGATGCGTCGATGTGGTGCTTCCTCCAGCCCAGATCCCGCGCGAACTGGCGCGTATTCATCACCACCTCACGATCGCCGACCAACAGGTGGAACAGTCCTATCCGCCGCATCCTGAAGGCGACCATCATTTGGGACAGATTTTTCGCCTGCTGCGTCAAGTCAAGAAAGTGGATTTTTCCGAATATAAGCTGGCGACCGTACGGCGGCGCATTATGCGGCGCCTGGCTTTGCGGCGCATTGAAGAGCTCAGCGACTATATTAGTTATCTGAAGGACCATCGTGAGGAGATCGACGCGCTGTATCAGGACATCCTGATCAACGTCACCAACTTCTTCAGAAACCCCGGAGCGTTTGAGGCCCTTAAGCAGGTGGCCTATCCCGCTATCCTCAAGGACCGCGCGCCCGGCCATCCGATTCGCCTTTGGGTACCGGGCTGTTCCACGGGAGAAGAGACCTACTCGCATGCCATCGCGCTGGTGGAATACCTCAGTGAAATTCGTTCTGACATTCCTGTCCAGATCTTCGGCACTGACCTTAGTGAAACCGCGATCCAAAGCGCCAGATTAGGAATCTACAAGGAGAACATCCAGGCCGATGTTTCGCCTACGCGCCTGCGTCGTTTCTTCACCAAGACGGCGGAGGGATACCAAATCAGCAAGTCTATCCGGGACCTGTGCGTCTTTGCCGTGCAAAATGTCTTCAATGATCCTCCGTTTTCACGTATGGAGATTGTCAGTTGCCGCAACGTGCTGATCTACCTGAGTCCGTCCCTGCAGAGACGGGTGGTCCCGATTTTCCATTATGCTCTGAACCCTACCGGATTTCTCATGGTCGGCAACGAAGAAGGTCTGCTGGGCACGGCGACGGAGTTGTTCGACCTGGTGGATAGAAAACACAAGATCTACCAAAAAAAAGCCGCTGCACTCGTACCTGTGTCCTTTGGGTTTTCGATCGAGCATTACGAGGCCAGCACGAAGACACAGAAGGCGTCCGGCCCAGCTAAAGAAGCCGAAGCTCTCCGAGGCCCTCTGGATGTGCAGAGGGAAGCCGACCGGTTGCTGCTGGCCAAGTATGTGCCTGCCGCGGTTGTCGTGAACGAGCATCTGGAGATTTTGCAAAGCCGTGGCCATACGGGCCGCTATCTGGAGCTGGCGCCGGGAAAAGCCAGTCTGAACTTGTTAAAAATGGCGCGTCCGGGGTTGCTGTTTGAGCTGCAAAAAGCCATCGATACAGCACGAAAAACCCATACACCGGCCCGGAAAGAGAATATCCAGGTACTGAGTAATGGCGGTGAAAAGGCTGTGAACCTGGAAGTAATCCCTTTCAGAATTCCTTCCAGCAATGAGCGCGAGAGCTTTTTGATTGTCTTTGAAGAAGCGCCGCAGTCTTTGCCGCCGGTCGAGGTCAAACTAACATCGGCGCAGCAGCGCATCAAGGACGATCAGACGGTGCAGATCAAGCAGGAACTCGCCGCCACCAAAGAATACCTTCAGTCCATCATTGAAGCGCAAGAGGCCACCAACGAGGAGCTGCAATCGGCCAATGAGGAGATCCAATCCGGCAACGAAGAGCTGCAAAGCACCAATGAGGAACTGCAAACTTCAAAAGAAGAATTGGAGTCTGCGAACGAAGAACTCAACACCGTGAACGAAGAGATGCAGCACAGGAACCAACAGCTTTCCCAGGCCAACAATGACATGACCAACCTGCTGAACAGCGTGAACATTCCCACCGTAATGCTGGGACCTGACTTGAGCGTCCGCCGCTTTACGCCGCAAGCGGAAAAAATTCTTGGGTTTTCCGCCAGTGATGTCGGCCGGCCGATTACCAATCTCAGGCTCAAAATCAACGCTCCGGATATGGAAAAGATCATGCTGGACGTGATCCGTGACGTAGTGACCGAGCAGCGCGAACTCCAGGATGACAATGGGACCTGGTACCGGCTGCGGATATCACCCTATCGAACATCGGACAACAAGATTGAAGGAGTGGTGATGACTCTTCTGGACATCACCGATCTGAAGCAATCGAGCAACCTGTCCGGTAAAGAGCCGCGCCAGCTCAAAGTTTCTCAGAAATGACTTTGAAATAATCTCCTCGGTTTAGAAGTGGCGTTTGGGCGGTTTTTCTTGCAAGCCCGGTTTTCTTCAGATCCGCGGCTGGAGCGCTCTCTTAACTGTGTCGATCAACACTACCGGATCGCTGTCGGCAAAATCGTTCAGCAGTATCACCGTTGTTCCCGGAGCATTTTCTCGAATGCGGTCGTAAATCCTTCTGCGTTCCGCTTGGTTGAAGGAATGGCAAACAATCACAATGGGACAACGCAGCCAGGCAGCGAGAAAAATGACCTCTTCCGCGTTTTCCGCGGAACTGGTGTAAAACCCCGCCCGGTGGAGGATTTTAGCGCGATTTTCTCGCAGGTCCAGGTCAAGGCTGGCATTGAGGACTAACACGGCAGGCGTCGGATCGGATGTGCTCCTTGACTCCATATCACCTCCAATTCCGTTGTTCGATGCAAACTCATGCTCCACGGAGTTGGCGCAGTCCTATTAATGTCATGTGGGAACGCTTACAAAAGCGTCAAGGTGTGCCAACCATCGCGCGAACGCCCTTGTCCACTGGAAGGGGACGTCAAGGCAGCCAGCGCTTGCATGACGGCAAGACAGGAGCAAGGAAGATGAAAAAAATCTAATCTAAGATCCAAAGATGGTTTATGCGGTGAAGGCGGAAGTTGGCGCATGACTCATCTTGAAATCCCCTACATACTAGCCAGGGGGCACGGAGACTGCCTGCTGTCGAGAATCGCGCCAGCGTAGCGCATTGTTCTGAAGTTCGGTCGGCGTGCGTCCCTTTGTAGATTGCTGGACCAGCAAGCGAGGAAGACATGAGACCGACTCATTCAGCTACGTTGCGCACGTTGGGCTGGCCGAGGTTAACCAGCCATCCGCAATTCATCACCAAGCCTCTTCGATTTCAGGGCGCATTGGACGGAGTTACCGTGCGCAAGGTGCTACAACCCAAAGATATCAGGCTGCTGACTTCAATGGACCAGGTAGAGGTGAGGAGTTCGAGCCTCTTAAGGCCTCCTAATTTTGCCTGAAGCGCTTTTTGACGTGTTCGCAACTTTGGTCTTCTGCTAGCGCGAAGATAGCGGAAGAGGTTAATCTGAAGTTGGAACCGGACGCCGATGTCCTTGAGATTAATCCCGAAAACTCTATCTAGTACTAGTCGTGTTGGGCGTTGTCTGTTGCGGTTGTCCGTTGCCGCGGTGCTTGTCTGCGTCCTGGCGGTTCCTGCGGTTGCCCAGAGTCCAGCGCGCACCATTCACGTATTTGTAGCGCTTGCCGACAACAAGAACCAGGGCATCGTGCCCGTAGCAGCCATATTGGGCAATGGAGAAGACCCGGTCCACAACCTTTATTGGGGTTCGGCGTATGGTGTGAAGACGTTCTTTTCCCGTAGCGGTGATTGGGAGTTGCTGCCGACCTTACCAAAACCCAGGTCCGAGGTGCTGGAGCGATGCGTCTTCAAGCATAAGAGCCAGAATGTCTACTTGATTGCCGACGCTTATCAAGGCAATCAAATCAAACAGGCGATTATTGATTTTCTGGAAGCCGCAGCCGGGGTGAATGCGGAAAAGATCACGGTGGCCGTTGCTTCTCAGAAGCTCATCCTGGACGGTCGTGGCGGCGCCAATCTGGTTGCGTACGTCGGGCATGAAGGTTTCATGGACTTCCAATTGTCCACCCTGCCGCAAAAGAAAGACCAGAACCAGCACGATGCGATCATCCTTGCCTGCATCAGCAAGTCATACTTTGCCACGCCCTTGCGCACCGCCGGCGCATCTCCCCTGGTGTGGACAACAGGGCTGATGGCACCGGAAGCTTATACGCTGAAAGGCGCGATCGATGGCTGGATACTGAGGGAAAGCAATGCTCAAATCCGCGAACGCGCGGCGGCGGCTTACAGCAAGTACCAAAAATGCAGCCTGAACGCGGCCCGGAGACTTCTGGTGACAGGCTGGTAGCTGCCTAGAGTCGCGCTAGAAGCTCTCTAACGACAAGTGCAGCGTCTTTCTTTTCGCCATCAACGGCATAGTTCAGCCGTCGCATGTCTTCCGCCTTGACGCGGCCGCTCAACCGTTGCAAGGCATCGGCGATCTCAGGATGACGCTGCAATGTTTCCCGGCGGACAATCGTAACGGCATCATAAGGCGGAAAGTAGTGCAGATCATCTTCCAGGACCAGCAGGTCCAATGCGGCGATCAAGCCGTCAGTATTCGACCCCGCGACCAGATCGACCTGATTGTTCTGTAGCGCACGATAAAGCAGGCCCAGGTCCATGACCCGCGGTGCTTCGGAAAACTTGAGACCGTATTTACTGACTAGCCCCCTATACCCATCCTGCCGTTCCATGAATTCATACCCCACTCCCAGGCGCAACCGCGGTGCTGCGGCGGATGCGTCGGAAAGTGTTTTCAACCGCCGGTTGCGCGCATCGCTTCCGCGCATGACCATGGCGAACGTGTTGTCGAACCCGAGCGACGGCATTACTTCCAGATTAAATTTACTGGCGTAAAAATCTTTGACGCTGCTAAAGACTTTTTTGTGGTCGGAAGAAGGCGGTTCTTTGAGGATCGCTACCAATGCCGTTCCAGTGTATTCAACGTACATATCGATCCGTCCGGCCAGCAATGCCTGATGGCATATGTAGGTGCCAGCCAGGTAGAAGCGTTTATCGATGGGCAGTTTCGAAGATCGGCCAAGGTACTGTGCCAGAAGTTCGCCCAGCACCAGTTGCTCGGTGAAGTTTTTGGAGCCGATGGAGATGCTTTCGCGCCCGGAGACGCATCCTGTCAACAGCAATCCAAGCCCGGAGAGGAATGCGCGACGGTCCATATCAGTGGTGGACCCGCACCAGCATACGCTGCACAAGTCCGAGGAGCAGGTCCGCGGACAACGCCATGATGGCCGCGGGAATGGCCCCGAGCAGGATCATTTTGTTGTCCACCATGGCCAAGCCGCGGAAAATAAATTCGCCCAGGCCTCCGGCGCCGATGGCCGCTGCGATCGTCGCCACACCCACGGTGATGACCGTCGCAGTGCGGATGCCGGCCACTATTACATTCGAAGCCAGAGGCAGTTCCACGTACCAAAGCAGTTGTCGCGGCGTCAGGCCCATGCCAAGGGCGGCTTCGCGCACCGGCGCATCAACGCCGGAGATCCCTACATAGGTATTGCGCACCACGGGAAGCAGGGCATACAGAGTGAGCGCAAGAATGGCCAGACGGTCAGCGCGTGCGCCGATCCACGGTACCGGCAACAGCAAGCCAAACAAGGCCAGGCTGGGTATGGTCTGGATGATGTTGTTGCTTCCCAGAATAATGCCTTTCCATCCGGGCCGTCGGCTTAACAAAATTCCCAGGGGAACTCCAAGGGCAACGGCAAGCAGCATGGAAATGCCCACCAGCCACAGGTGTTCCGTGGAGAGTGTGAGCACCTCATGCTTATGTGCGCCGAAAAAATCCGAGAAAGACATAGCTTCATTTCCCAATGTTCAAAATCTGTTGCCCGGTCCGATATGCCTTGACGTAAGGCTGAACAAATTCACTGGTGGAACGGAGAAACTCAGTGGGAGTATAGACGCCCGTCAATGATCCAGAATCCATGAGGGCAATGCGGTCTCCCATCATCAACGCCTCCGCCACGTCATGGGTCACGAAGACAACTGTCTTGCTCAGGCGCTTCTTGAGTTGTAAAAACTCCTGCTGGAGTTCCGCGCGAGTGATGGGGTCCAAGGCGCCAAATGGTTCGTCCATCAGCAGGATTTTCGGATCGGCGGCCAGTGCTCGGGCCAGTCCCACGCGCTGCCTTTGTCCGCCAGACAGCTGATCGGGATATCGGTCCGCATACTGATCGCGGTGAAGGCCGACCATGTGCAAAACCTCTTCCACGCGGGCCCTGATCTTTTCCGGTTGCCAACGTTCAAGCCTGGGGATGAGCGCAATGTTTTCCTGGACGGTGTAGTGGGGAAAAAGTCCGGCTTCCTGGATGGCATACCCGATGTTCCGGCGCAACTGGATAACATCCCATGTGTTGGTAGAGCGGCCATCGACTCGCACTTCGCCCTGGCTTGCGCTCAAGAGGCGATTGATCAGTTTGAGTGTGGTGGTTTTACCGGAGCCGCTTCGTCCCAGCAGCATAAGCGTCTCGCCACGCTGGATTGCAAGATTCAGGTCAGAGACAAGCGACTGGCTACCGTTGATGCGGTAGTGTACGTGGACGAACTCGATTGCTGTTCCGGCCGAATCGGTCATTGCCAGCGGATACCCGGAAGGCGCTGCGTGAAATGCGCTTCCGCACCTCGACCGTTCCGGGTTGCCGGATTAGCGTATCAGACAAAGCCTGGGCAGGCGAATCCCTGCGGAGAGATGCGCCATGCTTCGCAGCCGCGCGCCATTGGAAAATGTTGTATCCGTAAATGACCAGACAAAAGAGGTTAGCGGGAACAAAGCCAGTTTGTGCTGTACGAACGCCGATAACGCAAACGACCGCGCTGTTCGCCGCTGCCACCACCCAGCCTTGCCACTTGCGACGGCCTATGAGGAGGGTGGACACAATCGTCAATCCGCAAGATAGATAGTCAAGACGCAGCATTGTCACCATCACATTCCATAAGTCATGATGAAATCGGCCGAGCAGCACGGTCCTGTATCCGGCGGAGACTGTAGTTGGGCTCCGGAAACTACCTGAGGCCGGGGTTTGCTACAGAACTTAAGTCAGTGCTCCAAAGTCACCATCGGCGGGGCATTGGCCTTGAGGGACAGCCATTTTCTTGGCGCGAAAAACCTTGATTACACTAGAATAATCAAGCCGTCTAATAAGAAATAGCATGGACCTCGACTTCGAACAAGACCGGCCAGAGTGGACAACACTGGCCCAGGTGCAACCGCCGCGCCGCCGACGTTGGGGATTTTCGCTGGTCTTGTCCGCGGTCGTCCATGGGGCAGTGCTGTTGGTTCTCTGCTGGCCCGCCGCGCCAATTTTCATAAGACCATCTATTGCGCGAGGTGATGGAGGTACGGCGACCCCGGACTCTACCACGCTGTACCTGCCGATGGACTTTCACCTGGCTGTGCGCGAGCAGCCGCTGCTGTCCCTTCACATGGCGGCACAGAAAAAGGCGCAAAAGGCCAAGATCCAGAAGCGTTTGAATGATCTGGAGCTTGAAAAAACCGCCGATTCCACCGAAGCTGGTTCCACGTCGGGGTCATCGATTGCAGGCGATTTAAGTGGCGATGATGTGAAGCCTGCCCTGCCGTCTGTCTTCCCCGATCTCAGGATCCTCAGATCAGAGCTTCCTAACGGCGTACAAGGCGATGTGATCGTGGAGATCACCATAGATACGCAGGGAAATGTTGTGGAAGCGAAGCTGCTTCAGGGGCTGGGTCATGGAGTAGATGAGAAGGTCATAGCGGTACTCCACGACTGGCACTTTCGGCCTGCTACGAGAAACGGCGTGGCCATAGCCTCCAAACAGGACGTACACTACCATTTCCCGAGCTAGCGCGACCCTGCAAGAGAGTACTACTGATAGGTAGATCAACTTACATCTATAGCTTGAGCGAATGACCCTTTTGGGTTGCGATCTTTGTCGACGCTTGCATTTGGAGAGATCGCAGGGTTGCTCCGTCAAGACAGGTGAGGGGCAAAACTGCATCAAGGCCGGCCCAAGGCCCGCGAAAGTTGAGCAAAAATCAGATATCTAAAGCTCGTTGATCTGCCGCCAGGCATTTTCCTATGGACGCATGACGGTAAACATTCTGTATAAGCGAAGATATTTCCATCGTTCAAAAGAATATGAAATATGACAGAAATAAGGAAATACGCCTCGTAAACTTAATGGAATTCATTTTTGGGCTATATATATGTCGTTTGACTAGGTTGCATGGTACGGATGCGGCGATGTACTAACCAGCAAACTAGTTGTTATCAAACTATTTCATATTGCAGGTTATGTTGTTCACTGATAGCATTCTGGCGGAAGGAGCTATATGGATACGCAACAGATTATTTCAGAGTTAGAGGCAGAAAGGGACCGTCTAGAGCAAGCTATATCCGCTCTACGGGGGTCGTTAAGCGGTGGCCGAGGTTTCGCGTCAGCAGGCAGAGGCAGGCGTGGACGTCGTCTGAGCGCGGCCGCCAAGAGGCGCATATCAGAGATGATGAAAAAGCGCTGGGCGGAAAGAAAAAGAGCTGCCAAAGCAGCCTAGATCAGTAAGGCACCAAGGAAAAATATAAAAAGGGCCGCTTGCCCAAAAGCGGCCCTTTTTATGCTCTACAAAACGCGAAATGGCCTTCAGTCCATCGACAGCAGCAAATGCACGCGCGGTTGAGTTTTGCGGCAATCAGCGATATAACCAATCGTTCATAATAGTAAGAATTCTTTTATGCGAGGACCGAATGAAGCATGGGTTCAGGCACTACCTTCTTTTTCTGTTGGCGCTGGTTGTCTGCGGGACGCGAATGCACGCGCAAGACAATTATGAAATCCAGGTGTACGGCGTAGATACGGTTGAACCTGGTTCGACCATGGTGGAGTTCCATACCAATTTCACCACGCAAGGCGCCAAGACGATTGAAAACGGCGTGTTGCCCACCTACCACGCGGTGCATGAAACCATTGAGATCACCCAGGGCTGGAATGACTGGTTTGAAACCGGTTTTTATATTTTTACCAGCGCCCGCTCCGGCCAGGGATGGGACTGGGTGGGCGATCACATCCGTCCTCGTTTTCGTGTTCCGGAGAAGTGGCATTGGCCTGTGGGGTTGAGCCTCTCTAATGAAATTGGCTACCAGCGGCGCAGATTTTCTGAAGACACCTGGACCTGGGAGATGCGTCCGATCATCGACAAGAAGCTGGGCCGGTGGTATCTCTCTTTCAATCCCACGTTCGATAAGTCACTGCACGGCGAAAACGTGGGCAAGGGCTTCGAGTTCTCTCCGAACGCCAAAGTCTCCTACGATTTTTCCAAGGTCATCAGTGGTGGGCTGGAATATTACGGTGCTCTGGGACCGGCTACCAGCTTTGATCCCATTGCCGAGCAGCAGCAACAGTTTTTCCCTTCGATTGACTTGAATGTGTCTCCTGACTGGGAGTTGAATTTTGGTGTTGGCTGGGGCGTGACCCGCTCCACCGACCATCTCATCATCAAAGCTATCGTTGGCAGGAGATTCAATTGGAAGAAGAAATCTCACTCGTAATCGGAACGCTGGCACTATAATTCTGCCCCTGACAAAGATAAGGTATTTGAGGTGCGGATGCTCCGGTCGATTCTTTTGTTCTCCGTGTTTCTTGGCACTATGGCTTACAACGCTGTTCCTGAAGACCGCGCCTATGGACGCTCCGTAGTTACCACGGACCGGGGCATCGTTGCCACCAGCCACTATCTGGCTTCCCAGGCGGGAGCGCAGGTGCTGGCCCGTGGCGGGTCCGCGATGGATGCCGCCATCGCCGCTAATGCGGTGCTGGGCGTGACCGAGCCCATGATGAATGGCATGGGCGGGGATTTATTTCTGATTTATTGGGACGCCAAGACCGGCAAACTCTACGGACTGAATGCCAGCGGGTGGGCGCCACGCAAACTTACGATTGAGTTCCTGGCAAAACATGGAATCACCGCTATGCCGCATGACGGCATTCATAGCGTGACCGTTCCTGGCGCCGTCGATGGCTGGAGCAAGGCGCATCAGCGTTTTGGCCGCCTGCCATGGAAAGATCTTTTTACTCCGGCGATTCATTATGCGGAGCACGGCTACGCGGTGCCTGAGATTATCCACGACTATTGGGTGGAAGAAGAGCCCAAAATGCAAAAGACCGCGGAGGCGAGCAGGGTCTTTCTTCCCGCAGGCAAAGCCCCGGACCTGGGCGGACGATTCACAAATCCTGATGTTGCGAAGTCCCTGCGCCTGGTGGCCGAAAAAGGCCGCGATGCGTTCTACAAAGGTGAAATCGCAGAAGCCATCGTAAAGACGTCTTCCACCTTTGGCGGAACCATGCAGTTGGATGACCTGGCCGATTTTTCCGCGGAGTGGGTCGAGCCCATCGCCATTGATTATCGCGGCTGGAAGATTTATGAGCTTCCACCCAACGTGCAGGGCATGGCCGCGCTGGAAATGCTCAACATCATGAGTAATTTCCAGCCGGATAAAGCCGGCCCCGGCGGGACCGTGGAACTGCATAAGAAGATCGAAGCCATGAAGCTGGCTTACGCCGATCTTTACCGCTACAACGCCGACCAGAGGTTTGCCAAGGTTCCGGTCAAAGGCCTGCTCGACAAAGCTTACGGCGCGCAGCGGGCCGCGCTGATCGACTCCGAGAAAGCCAACTGCAATCCTGGTGCTGGAAGTCCGGCCACGAGCGACACAACGTATCTGGCCGCGGTGGACAAAGAGGGCAATATCGCTTCACTGATTCAAAGCAATTATGCCGGCTTTGGTTCCGGCATTGTAGTTAACGGAATGGGGTTTGCTTTGCAGAACCGCGGAGCGTTGTTTGCGCTTGATCCATCGCACCCGAACGCACTGGTTCCGCGCAAACGTCCGTTTCATACCATTATTCCCGCGTTCATGGAGCGCGGCGACGTACACATTGGCTTTGGCATCATGGGCGGAGCAAACCAGCCGCTGGCCCACGCGCAGTTTGTCTCCAACATGGTGGACTACGAAATGAACATCCAGGCTGCCCTTGAGCAGCCACGCTTCACCGTCCCGGGGAGCCGGATCAGCTGCGACATTGTGATTGAATCGCGCGTCGCTCCTGACGTTCTGCAGGCACTGCGAGGCAAGGGGCACAAATTGATCGTTCGCGGGCAATATACGTCGCTGATGGGACGCGGCCAAGCGGTCTTACACAACAGCAAGACAGGAATGAACTCCGGCGCTTCCGACCCGCGAGCCGACGGCATGGCTGAACCTGAGCCCTTGCCTTAGCAGCCCATTCCTGGTCCGCTCAAATATGTTCTTCGACCGATGAGATCATGGGCAGCAGGAGCACAGGCTCCTTCATGAATTCAAAACCGTTGATCACCTGAACAGCACACTGGACCGTGGTCTCAGGAACAGGCTCCAGCGTAATGACAAAGGAGAGCCCGTCTTTCGCCATGTGCGGCTCCTGGATCACGGAATCGATGTTGATGCCTTCATGAGCAATCGCCTCCGCCGTGCGGGCCAGAATTCCGGGTCTATCTTTTACCGTGAGCCGCAGAAACCAGCTTAAGGGCTGAGGCCGAATGGAGTTCGGCAGCGGTTCGGCATCATGAAACCCCGCCAGCGCGGTGGACGAAGTGTGCCCGCGCGCGATCTGCTGGGCAATCTGCAGCACATCGGAAAGCACAGCGGTGCCGGTAGCGCCACCACCGGCGCCGCGTCCATAGAGCATTTGCGTCCCAACTTCTGCTCCAGCAATAAAGATGGCATTGTTCGCGCCATCCACTTTGGCCAGCATGGAGTCTCGTGGTTCCAGCCAGGGTTGCACGGCGATGTGAATGCCCTCGGCGCTTCGCTCCGCTGATGCCACCAGCCGGATGGTTGAATTCAGCCGGTGCGCATAATGAAAGTCCGTTGCCGTAATGTTGCGAATGCCTCGTACCGGGATTTCCGCCGGGTTCAGCACGTGACCAAACGCGATGCGGGCAAGGATCGCGATCTTGTCGCGCGCGTCCAGGCCGTCGATGTCCAGGCTTGGATCAGCTTCCGCATACCCTGCGGCCTGCGCCTGTTGCAGAGCTTGCGCGAATTCAATCCCGTGCTGCTCCATCTCGGTGAGGATGTAATTGCACGTGCCGTTTACAATCCCGTAAACGCCTTGAATGCGGTCCGCAGCCAGCGCTTCCGAGATAGCGCGGATCACCGGCACTCCTCCGGCGACACTGGCTTCGATGCCGATGGGCAGGTTCTTCTGCCGGGCGAGCGCAAACAGTTTTTCTCCGTGCCGTGCGATCAGCGCTTTGTTCGCCGTGACCACGGCCTTCCCATTTTCCAGGGCCGCGCGGACCAGGCTGTAAGCGACGTCGATTCCACCGATGGCCTCCACCACGATGTCCACGTCATCGGCGGCCACAACCTCCCGCCAGTCAGAAACGACCAGAATCCCATTGACGCCAGCCTCTGAGGCCCTCGGAGACTTGCGGCAGAGCCTAGTCACGACGACGGAGACGCCGTCTGTCCGCTGGCGGATTTCCTGCGCATGGCCGGTGAGAATCTCCGCCGTGGCCCGCCCTACGGTGCCGTACCCGACGATACCCACCCTGACTTCTTGCCTGGTCTGCGCTTTCGGCTCCCGCGAAGCCTGCAAAGCCGGTTCCTTTACTCCGGTCATAGGATCTTCTCCAGTCTTTTTATTACAGCTGCCGCGTCCGCCTCGAGTGGGCTGGAAATCTGTCCGGACTGCGCCTGTAGCATGTAGTCCACGTCTTTGAGCATGTGTCCTGTGAGGACGAGCACCACGGACTCCGATGTCCTTACGAACCCTGCATGCGCCAATTTCTTCAGTCCTGCCAGCGTTGCCGCCGATGCAGGTTCGCATCCGATACCTTCCACTCCCAGTTCGGACTTGGCCATCGCGATCTCTTCTTCGCTGACATCATCACAGACGCCGCCCGTACTCTGGAGCACAGCTACGGCTTTTCGCCATGAAGCCGGGTTGCCAATGCGGATTGCCGTTGCTCGTGTCTCGGCGTTGACTGGTATTAGTTTTTTGCCCTGGTTCTCACGCATCGTGCGCACCAGCGGATTTGCGCCGGCGGCCTGGATGATGGAAATCTTCGGCAGGTCGCGGATCAAACCAAGAGCGCGCAGTTCAAGGAACCCTTTTCCCAGAGCGGAGCCGTTGGCCAGATTTCCTCCGGGCACGATCACGTGATCGGGAACTATCCAGTCCAGTTGTTCCATCAGCTCAAACGCCACGGTCTTCTGTCCTTCCAGCCGGTAAGGATTGAGAGAGTTAAGCAGATAAGCCGGAAATTTTTGTACCACCTCATGCAAGACCTTCAGGCAACCGTCAAAGTCGGTGTGTAACTGCAGGACATGCGCGCCATATTCCAGGGCCTGGGCAAGCTTGCCGGAAGCTACCTGACCGGCAGGTAGCAGGACGATGCTCTTCATTCCCGCACGCGCAGCGTAGGCGGCCACGGAAGCGGAGGTATTTCCCGTGGAGGCGCAGCATACGCAGGAATAGCCCTCCGCTTTGGCCACGCTGATGGCCGCGGAGATTCCCGTATCTTTGAATGAGCCGGTAGGATTCATGCCCTGATGCTTGATCATCAGGTGCGGCAGATTCAGGGCGTGTGCGGCATTCTTGAGTTGCAGCAGCGGAGTGTTGCCCTCACCCATGGTCACCATGTTCTGGCGATCAACGTGTGGAAGCAGTTCGCGAAACCGCCACACGCCGCTCGCGTTCTCAGGCAGTGAAGACCCGCGGCGTTCCTTCCAGATTTCTTTCAGCCGCAGCGCGAAGCCAGGCGATGCGCTGGTCCACTCGGGATAAACCACCTCAAGCAGCTCTGAGCATTCGCTACACCGGAACATTCGGTCAGCATGGTGCTGCACTGCGCCACATCCCACGCAGCGCAATACGTGCGTGGCCGCCGGCGAATTGGAGGCGACTGTTTTCATCGTGCACCCGGCGCCTGGGAAAGAGTTGGTCGAACGCACACTGGTACATTCAAGTCCGCGCGCGCGCAAAATTCATCATGCACCGCGCGCACCACCAGTGCCGCATGCGATGCAGGCACAGCAAAGCAAATGCTCAACTCGCTGGCCCCCTGGGCCACGGCAATTACGCTGACTTCGGTCCGCGCCACCGCGGAAAAAACGCGGCCCAGGATCCCGCAGGTGCCCTTCATCGATTCACCCAGAACGGCCACGACGGCAATTTCATTGTTGACCTGAACGGGACTCAACACTCCCTGCGCCAGTTCAATGCGGAAGGTGGTGTTAATCAGCTTCAGGACGCGGGCACTGTCTTCCTTGCGCAGCACCAGCCCAAGAGCATGCTCCGGCGAAGATGAAGTCGCAAACAGTACTTCGATATGCTCCTGTCCCAGGCGGAGGAACAACCGGCCCCACAGCTCCACTGGGTGCACGTCGCGCCGCGTGACCAGCGTGATCAGTGTGGCGTCCTTCACGCAAGTGACGGACTTGACCGGAGAGTTTACCGGCTGGGCGGCGTGTGTGATCTTGGTCCCGGGCACTTCCGGCCGAAATGAATTTTTGATCCAGACAGGGATGCGGGCATCCGCCGCGGGATACGCGGCTTTGGGATGGATCACCTTGGCGCCGTAGTATGCCAGTTCGATGGCTTCGGCAAAGCTGATTTCCGGCAGCGTGGTTGCATCCGGGCAGATGCGGGGGTCAGCGGTGAGCACGCCATCAACGTCAGTCCATATCCACACTTCGTCGGCGCCGGCGGCTGCGCCAAGGATGGTGGCGGAATAATCCGAGCCGCCACGTCCCAGCGTCGTGGTGCGGCCGCTCTTGGTGGCGCCACTGTAACCGGCGACGATCGGCACGGCGTCGCGCTCCAAAGCTGGAAGCAGCACCGCCTGGCAACGTTCCCGCGTGGCTTCCATGTCGGGCGCGGCGTTACCAAAATTAGTGTCCGTGATGATGACATCCTCCGCGCGGACAAACTCGCTGTGGCTTCCGCTTTGTTGCAGGTGATGCGCCAGCACCCAGGCGGAGATACGTTCACCCAGAGCGACCAGCGAATCGGCGGTCTGAGCGGAGATGTCAGAACGCAACGCTGCCAGGGCCGAACAGGAGCTGCGCAACTGAGCAAAAATGCTTCCCGTGAATTCGAGCGCGGCGGAGTGCTGCGGTCCAAACAGATCGGCCATCAGCTCACGATGCATTGCTTCAAACTTCTGCAAGTGAACTTCCATCGCCGCGGAATCGCCATCCTTGGCTGCATCGATGGTTTTGAAAATCAGGTCGGTCACGCCCGCCATGGCCGAGACGACAACAACCACTCGGTCCTGCTGTGCGGACTGGCTGACGATCTCAGCGCATCGGCGGAACCGTCCGGCACTGCCTACCGAAGTGCCACCAAACTTCATCACGATGAAACGCTTTCTATTCATTCCGTCCTCCCCAGGTTCTGGGCCGTTCTCCTCTTTGTTACGGGCACAGGTTCACGCGTGACCCATGCGCCACTGTTGTCGGCTGAGGTGGACCGCGCCTCAGCTTGCACACCCTCTGCGGCAAAGATCTCCTGCAATGCCCGGGCGATTTCAGCTTCATGCCGGGTTGCGAAGGCGATGACCGAAGAACCCGAACCACTGATGGCCACGCCCAGTAGTCCTTCGCGGCGCAGACGCAGGCACCGCTCGATCCCTGGAACAAGTTCCTGCCGGTACGGCTGGTGCAGCTTGTCATCAAAGAGCTCGGGAAAAAGGTCGAAGTTGCCGGAAAAGCAAGTTGCAGCCAGAAGCGCGACACGCTGCAGCGTATGCACCACGTCTCCGCGGCCGTAAAACGCGGGCAGGACCTGCCGTGCTTTGTGCGTCGGCACAGCAATGGAAGGGCTGACTGCGATCAGGCGTATGCTCTCCGGAAAATCAGTCCGCATGGTGACCACGCGCTCCGTGTTGTCACCCAGGGCAAAGACCAGTCCGCCGTGATAGGCCGCGGCGGCATTATCAATGTGGCCTTCAATCTTTTCCGCCCAGCGCAGCAGCTTTTCCGCGTCAACGTCGGCGCCCGCATATCGTGCACCCAGCAGCAAGCCGGCAATCACCGCGGCCGCGCTGCTGCCCAGTCCCACGCTGATAGGGATATCACTTTCCACTTGAACGTGTCCGCAGGGTGGCGGAGCGCCTAACTCGCCGGCGGCATAGCATAAGGCATGAAGGACCAGGTTGGAAGGGTCGAGCGGGAAGCCCTTCGGCGTTTTGCCCGTGTACTCGATTGTGAGGTCCTCGGTATTCGAGGAAGGGATAAACAGGGCTTTCAGGTACAGCTTGAGCGCCAGTCCGCCACAGTCAAAGGCGCAGCCCAGATTGGCTGACGTTGCCGGCACTACCGCGCGCCAGCCGTAGCTGTTTTCCGTGTCCGAGTTGAAACTTCCGATGTTTGTCATTTTAAGTTCTTTATCGTCTCAGTTCGACAAAATTAGCTGCCAAAACGAAAAACCCACTCGTTTTTAGCGAGTGGGTCAGAGCTTTATGATTGCTGAATTTGCTAGGCTGCCGACTCGCCAGAATGTCGCATGGGTGTTATTGTGCCTGTTGTTGTCAGGCACATGGCCATCTTGACGATATTCTGACGAACCTTCATCAAGCCAGACTATAGCTTGGGCGCTCGATGGAGTCAAGAAGAAGGTTGCGGACGTGAAACCATGGTAACGCCAATGGAACCGCGATCTTCCATGGACGCTGGAAGTGTCCAGAATCGGATAAAAGTCCTGTGAAAAAAATTCACGGCGGTGTTTCAAAAGCGCTTGACACACCTCCACTTCTGCATTTATCTTCTTTTTTATGCGAATGAATCGCCAAGACGTGATGTGTATTTGTTGCTGTAAGGCAACGTGTACGTCTCTGGCACAAGGAACTGTTACCTAATCGCATAAAGATCTTAGGAAAACAGGCCCATCGCCAGAGAGCGATGGGCCTTTTGCTTTTGGGGTGAACCAGGCTGGCCCGGTTGGGAGATAGAAAACTATGAGCGCAAACGCAGAAACCGTAGTTGTCAAAGAAACCAAAGCCCAGCGGGTGGAGAGGCTCAAACGGGAAAAGAACCCGTTGCAATGCCTGGATGAAGTCCGCGAATTTGCCCGCCACGGGCAAGCAGCCATCCCTGACGCGTGGATCAAGACTTATTTTCGTTGGTGGGGCGTCTACACGCAGGGCGACGGCGTTGGAGCTATCGGCGGGACGGGCGGTGAAGGCAAAGCGACACCTTACTTCATGCTGCGCATACGCCTGGGCAACGGTTTTCTAAACTCCAGACAGCTGCGCGCTGTTGCGGACCTTTCCGAAACATACGCGCGCGGATCGGCCGACATCACGGTCCGCCAGAACATTCAACTGCACTGGGTGACGATTGAAGATTTGCCGGACGTTCTGCAAGGGCTCTTTGATGCGGGTCTGACCTCGATGGCCACATGCGGCGACGTTACCCGCAACATCACCGGCTGCCCTCTGGCCGGTCTTGATGCGCACGAGTTATGTGACACTTCTCCGCTGCTGCGACAAGTCGAGCAATTGCTGGTGGACAACCCGGAGTTTTACAACCTGCCGCGAAAATACAAGATCAGCATCAGCGGCTGCCGCGACTGGTGCGCCTATCCTGAGATCAACGATCTGGCCTTTACACCCGCGGTGCGTGAAAACGCGGGCAAGCACGAGATCGGATTTTCCGTCCGCGTTGGCGGCGGGCTTTCCACCGAGCCGCACCTGGCCGTGCGCTTGAACGCCTTTGTGCGATGGGCGCAGGTCATCCCGGTGACGAAGGCAGTGAGCGAGTTGTTCCGCGACGCGGATCCCCTGCGCGAAAACCGTGAACGGGCCCGTTTGAAGCATCTGTTCCTGCAACACGGCTATACCGCCGAATCGTTCTTGCAGGAAGTAGAGCGGAGACTCGGTTTCAAACTTGATCCGGGGGTCGAGGAGCAGGTCCCAGCGGACGTTTTCCGCGACCATACCGGCGTCCAGCCGCAACAGCAGCCAGGGCTGTTTTATGTCGGGGCTGCCGTTCTGCGCGGCCGCATTACGCCGGAGCAGATGCGTGTGGCCGCCAATCTGGCGGATCGCTATGGAACGGGCGAACTGCGCACCACGAACACGCAGAACCTGCTGATCGTGAATGTGCCCCGTGAGAAAGCACAAACGGTTGCGCTGAGCCTGGAGACAGCCGGCCTGCGCGTGACTGCTTCATCTTTTTGGCGTGGAGCGGTCGCCTGCACCGGCAGCGAGTTCTGCAAAATGGCCATCACGGAGACCAAGGCGTTTACGCGCTGGCTGGTGGAAGATCTGGAAGAGAGGCTTCCCGCCTTTGATCAGCAATTGAAGCTCAATGTTACCGGCTGCCCCAACAGTTGCGGCCAGCATCGCATCGCCGACATCGGATTGGAAGGCAAAAAAATAAAGGCGAATGGCCGCTTGCAGGACGCATACTATTTCTGCCTGGGCGGCGCGGTAGGCGAACACGCGGGCTTTGGCCGTCCGGTTGGATATCGTTGCCCGGCCAGTGAAGTTCCTGAAGCGATTGAGCGGCTGCTGCGGGGGTATCTGGCGGAGCGTAATACTGATGAAAACCTGCGCGAGTTCTTTGCCCGCCATTCGGAAGACGACCTGCGCGCGCTTCTTGCCGGGCAGGAGATGATAGCGGTTGCCCGCGACCCTTCTCCGGGAAGAGTGCCGCACGGAATTGAAGGATAGCAAACAGAAACTTGAGGACACTTAATAAATGGCTCTGTACCCGATCTTTCTGAAGCTTGAAGGCCACAAGGTCCTGGTGGTTGGCGGTGGCGCGGTAGCGGAACAGAAAATTGAAGCCGTGCTCCGTTCGGCCACGGACGTCACGGTAATTGCGCCGCAAGTCACCGAGCGCATCCGGCTGTGGGCCGAGCAAGGACGGCTGAATCACCTGACCAGCGAATACCGGCAAGGTCTGGCGCAGGGATACTTCCTGGTGATCGCGTGCACAGACTCCGAGGCGATCAACCATGCCGTGTATGCGGAAGCCAGGCAATCGGGGGCGCTGGCCAATGCCGTGGATGATCCTGGTTACTGCGATTTTTATGCTCCCGCCGTGGTCAGCCGGGGAGAATTTCAGATCGCCATTTCCACCGGAGGACAAAGCCCGGCGTTGTCGCAGCGGGTGCGTAAGAACCTGGAGCAGCAGTTTGGGCCGGAGTATGAGCCCTGGATCGATTGGCTGGGACGAATGCGCACCATGCTACGCATGGCGCTGCCACGCACGCAGCGAAGGACGGAGATGCTTCACCTCCTGGCGCTACTCAAGCCAAAAAGATTTCAAACCACAATCGAACACTAGGAGGAGAATCATGGACCACGTAAGACAGTCGGAACTGGAAGTAAAGTTGCGCAGCGCGCTGAAAGAACATCAGCGTGAAGGCCTGAACATCATCGGCAACGTGGACCAGCTGGTAACCCGTCTGGTGCGTGCTGTGGCGGATTGGGTTGAAGATGAACCGCTGAGCCGGCAGAAAAGCGCATAAACATGCCAGGCAGAGTCTACATTGTTGGAGCGGGCCCGGGATCGGCGGATATGCTGACCCTCCGGGCCGCTTCCCGCCTGCGTGAGGCGCAGGTGGTGCTGCACGATGATCTGGTGCCGGCAGAGGTCCTGGACCTCTGCTCACCGTCGGCGCAGGTGATCAACGTGGGCAAGCGCTGTGCACGACACGCCAACAGCCAGGAGCAGATCAACGCGCTGATGGTCTGGCATGCGCAGGAAGGGAAGACTGTGGTCCGGCTCAAGTCGGGCGACCCGGCGGTTTTTGGCCGGCTCGGCGAAGAACTGGACGCGCTGCACAAGGCCAGCATTGAATTTGAAATTGTGCCCGGCATCACGGCTGCTTCAGCCGCGGCCGCGGCTGCGGGCATCACGCTGACCGACCGTCGCGCAGCGTCCAGCCTGGTTACACTTACGGCACATAACTGTCGTGGAGAAAAATTGCAGGCGCACGGCTTTGATCCAAAGCACACCACTTTCGCCATCTACATGCCAGGCCCCGACTACAAACGCACAGTGCGCGATCTGATGGACTCCGGGGTGGATGCAGCCACTCCCTGCGTTGTGGTCTCCAACGCCGGACGAAGGAGCGAAGAAATCCGTTATATGTCGCTCACGGCCCTAGGTTCCGCTTCTGGAATTGCCGCTCCGGCGATTCTGATTGTGGGCGAAGTAGCGCGGGCGGAGTACGACCAAAATTCACCGCGAAGCGAAAACCCAGAGAAGCTGCTCTCGGAGATCGCGTGTGAAGTGCATGATTCCTATCCGCCTTTGAGCTTGTAGTTCTTCAAAATGGTCGAGGGCGCTCCCTGCACAACTTGTTTGGGAGTTGCTTCTCATTGTCCGTCGAGGTTGATCTCAGTCTGATATTTTCCGTTGGGCTCAACGTCCAAAGATTTTCCGCTGCCGAGATATTGCTTGAGGACGCTAAGGTCCCACACGTCAAGGTCCCATCCGTGCTCAAGCGACACAATCGTGTATTTCCCAGGAACAATGCCGGTAATAATAAAGCTTCCATCGCTGTTGGTCTGGCCTCGGCGAATCAGGACCAGGTTGTGCTCCGGGACGATTGGAACCAGCGCGATCATTGCGCCAGCAACTGGCTTTTCCTTGCGGATGGCCCGGCCTGTAAGTTGCCCCGTGCCTTTGTCAACGGCGACCTTCAAGTGCACCGGTGTACCTTCTTGAATCCGCACGGCTCTGCCAACAGATTTCGCCCCAACCGCAGTAATGGTTTTTATGAAGAGGGGCCTGTCTTGATCGCTGTTGCCTAAGGAGATTTCATACTCTCCCGGGGAAGCTCGTTTCTTGAACCGGACCTCTCCATCTTCCGGGACGGCTTCGACCAGATTTTCGCCGGTATTGTAGCAGTAGAGGCGAAGGTACATTGTCGAACCGGTTCGACCTCCGGGCGGCGCCTGAACGGAAGCTGAAACTAAGCCGTTTGACGAGTTCTGGATGGCAGAGGGGCCGCTTGTTGCAGCATCAAGCAAGTAGTGGGGCGAAGCCTGATTGTTGTCCCCGTTTGCCATCTCAATAGAGTAATGTCCTGCGGGAATGCCAACGATGTCCATACTGCCCGACTTACTGAACCGGGTCTCGGCAGATACAATCGATCCCGTGCCATCCAAAGCCTGGCGCTGCAATCGCACGAATGTGCTGTTACGCACCGCATCGGCTTGCGCCGCATCAACGTGAATATGCAGAGCAGCGACCGGCTGCAGCGCGATATTTGCAACGAACTTCTCGCCTACGTGGAGGTTGATGACTGGCAGAGTTTGCGGTTCCGTGACTCCAGGGTAGAAAGTTGGAGGATACGCGACATCGAGCGGAGACTGGCCCTGGCTGTCGTCATAATCTCCGGCCGCGAGACTTCCGCTACTGTAGGACCAGCCCATACGGCGTGACTGAGCGACCAGGGTTGTTTCCTCTTTGGCCTGCGGCCGTTGCGCGTACCAGACCTTAGCCGAAACAGAAACCGCATATTTCCCAGGACGTAAGTGGGTGAAGCTGTAGAAACCTTCGCCATTCGTGATCCTGGCTGGAAGAGTGCTTTCTCTCAGGTTCTTCGCCCCGGTTGCGAGTTGGTACAGCGACACCTCGGCATCACGCACTGCTTCGCCCGCTTCGTCAGTGATGGTCCCAGTGATTGAGCACTCCGCGGTGAGACGGAATACCAGGTTGGTAGAGTCCAATCCCGGGCCGGTAACAATGGCGGTGGAAAATCCGCCGTGTTGATCGAAGGACTGGCGGATATATCCGCGTCGTAGCGCCGTGAGGTCATAGCGGTCAGCCGCAAGGCCTGGAAAAACGAAACGGCCATCCTCTCCAGTGATCATGGTGGCTGGTTCTTTACGTGCGCTGCCTGCGGCTACAGAGACCCGTGCTCCGGGAATCGGCTGACCATCGCGCGAATCCACTAGAATGCCGCTAATCTGGAAGTCGTCGGAAGGCGTCAGCGGCGCCTGCGTCTGCGCGCAAATAGCGAAAGTGGAAAGTAACAATAAGATTGCAAGCCAGAAGCTACGCATATAAATCCTTACTTATCAGGATGGACCAGGTCCACGGTAATGCTGGCTTGTCCATCTGGTTCCACGGTCACAGTGCCTGCTTTTGAGCTGTAGCTGGCCAGCACTTCCGGATTTGAAAACTCCAGGCCATCGTTAGGGTCAAACGCGAAGACCCTGTAAGCTCCAGGCGGTAGACCGCCCAGATGAAAATCCGGGCCCGTACTGATCTGGCTCATCCGCTCAACTCTTGTCGCGAGATCAGGCAAAGCCAGGACCTGTATCTCTTTCCCCGGAGGTACGGCCCTCACGCGGACGTTCAATTCACCTACATCCTTACGCAAGGTTACTTCAATGGCTGGAACCGGCCCCGACTCAGGAACGACCAGAGGATCAACAAACAAGTCGACACCACCGCTGCGTAGACTCTGTACGTAGCCACCAAACCCTGGAGCTGCATTGACCCAATACTTGCCGGGACTTACCCCGCGTATGTCGAGATCCGAGTTGCCAGTGGGCGGACCATGGCGGAAGCCCATCTGCTGCATACCGCTGATGGGAAAGAGTTCGACTTGTGCCCGAGGGCGGTCCGAACAGTCGGATTCGTGCGTCTCGTATTTTCCATTCGGTGTCTGGAATCTGTAAGAGCAATGGCCCAGAGCCTTGGGGAAATCCGCGCTGATAAGAACTGGAATGTCTATTCCGGAGCGCACAGGAAGCCGAAGATCAGAAATGTCCGAGCTAACCGTCAGCGGCCTTTGATATTCAGAAGATTCGCCTTGGGAGTTTTTGCCGGCGATCTGGACAACGTAGGAGCCTGCTGGAATCTTATTAAATTCAAAAACCCCCGTATGTGCGTCGAACCGGTCAGCCGTCCTGTTCGCGCCGAGGGCCGGTGTCGTCAACCGCGGACCATTGTCGGGGCTCCAGCCGTCTTCAACTACAACCTTGCCTGAAACCTTGAAGGTAGGGACAGGACTGAGTGAGAAAGACAGCTCCTGGTTCTGGCCAGCTTTCAGCTTGATGGGAGTGGCCGAGTCAGTATCAGTGGCGCCCGGATAGTAAATCACGTCCGGGTACGCCTCTTCCACGGGTGTTGCCCTGATTGGGCGGTCCATGCGAGCACTGCGAATGCTCACGTAGTACACGCCTGGATAGAGGCCATCAACGCGAAAATTTCCTTCAGCGTCCGTGTTCGCAGAGGCTTGAACGAACTTTAGTTCTCGGCGGCCCTGGACGATTTCCTCTTTAACCAGGTGCAGGAGCGCGCCCTCAATCGGTTCCTGGTCTTTGCCGGTCACTCGGCCGGTGATCACAGCCTCCGGGAAAAGCTTAATAAGAACCTGGCCGCTATCGGCGTCAAGATTGACCACCAGAGGCCTTGATTGGTAAGGAGTGTCACCCGGGCGAAAAAAGCCTGGCTTGGTTACCAGGAGGCTAACGCGGCCACCGCGAACCGCTTCGAAAGAGAAATCTCCTTCCGGGCCGGTCAGAACAGCTTTATGCTGCGATGCCAGATTTACCAGGGCGCGGGCAATAGGTTTTCCCGTGATTGAATTTACGACCGTTCCCTGGAGCGTATATACGCCAGCGTAACTCTCTGCAGCGTCAGGCCGCTGCGCAGCCACTTGGGACCAGGACAGGAAAACCGTAGCCGTCCACAAGACAAGGTGTCTGCAAAAACCAGGCATTACCGGGTACCTTCAGTCTGTCGTTAGGGCTTCAGTTTACTCTTATATTTCTAAATATTACTTCTAAGTATTGAATGAGTTCGTGAGCTTTCTGCCTGCCCTCCAGCAACAAGGTAGACGCGTTATGCTTGAGGGAGACGCTGTCTGGTTGGTCGAGCATTGTGTACCATCCCCGGGACGCATTGGAAGCTCTAACTATATAGTGTTCTTAGCCCAAAAAATGTTTCATGCAGCGCTGATTTTATTTACACAAAGTGCCAGCAACCATGATTATCCACCCGCGATTGACGGAACCAGCATGACTTCATCGCCTTCTTTGAACTGGTAATCAGCTCCAAGGAAGCGGATGTCTTCGTCATTCACGTAAATATTAAGGAAACGGCGGACGCGGCCTTTTTCATCGCGCAGGTGCTGCTTCAACTCGGGAAAGCGACCCGCCAGCGCATCCAGCAGGTCGTTGAGATTGGTAGCAGCGCAGTTGAAGTGGTCCGCTCCTTCCGTGTGACGGCGAAAAGCGGACGGGATAGAGACGGTAACATTCATCTTCGCCATTATATTGATTTTATGCTGCTCCTTCTTTTTCCGTGCTCGCCGTGGCGAGTTCACTTTCCAGGTATTTTTCAAACGCGGCGAGCTTGGGTGGGATCGGTTCTGCTATTTCAAACCTGCCGGCCAGCGCGTCCGTGGTCTTTAATCCGTTCCCGGTGATGCATAGCACGGTGGTTTCGTCCGGTTTGATGCGGCCCTGGGTGTAGAGTTTGCGCGCCGATGCAACGGTGACGCCGCCCGCCGTCTCGGTGAAGATGCCTTCTGTTTCCGCCAGTAGTGTGATCCCGTCCACGATCTCGGCGTCGCTTGCGTCTTCCGCCCAGCCGCCACTGGAGAGGATGGTCTTGACGGCATAGAATCCGTCCGCGGGATTGCCGATGGCCAGGGAGCGTGCAATGGTCGAGGGCTTTTGCGGTTCGATTTCGCTGCGTCCGGCTTTTACCGCGGCGCTGATCGGGCTGCAACCCGTGGCCTGTGCGCCGAAGAACTTTACATTCTTGGCCTCAACCAGTCCGAGATCGGTCAACTCTTTAAATGCTTTGTAGATTTTGGTGATCAGCGACCCGCCGGCCATCGGCACCACAACGTTGTCCGGCAGGCGCCAGCCGAGTTGCTCGGCAATCTCATAGCCCACGGTCTTCGATCCCTCCGCATAATACGGCCGCAGGTTCACGTTGACGAAGCCCCAGCGATGCTTGTCGGCAATCTGCGAGCACAGGCGGTTCACATGGTCATAGTTGCCGTCAATGCGGACAATCTGCGCCCCGTACACCTGCGTGCCCAGCACCTTGGCCTGCTCCAGGTCCGAGGGAATAATAACGCACGCGCGAAAGCCCGAATGGGCCGCCTGCGCCGCTACAGCGTTGGCCAGGTTGCCTGTGGAAGAGCAACTCACAACGTCGAAGCCGAAGTTCCGGGCCTGGGTGAGCGCAACGGCCACCACACGATCTTTGAAGCTAAGTGTAGGGAAACAAACAGCGTCATTTTTGAGATAGACAGACTTGCTGCGAAAGGTCTCGCCGAGCCCCGCGGCTTTTACAAGAGGAGTGAAGCCGACGGGCAGGGAAGCATCATACTGCTCCGGCAAGGGAAGAAACTCCTTGTAACGCCACAGGTTAGTGGGACGGCGGGCGATCTCATCTTTGCTGATTTCCTTGCTAATGCTCACCCAGTCATAGGCGACTTCCAGGGGCGCAAAACACTTCTGGCAAAACGAGATCGGCTGGTTTCCCCATGTGGTTTGGCATTCGCGACATCGCAATTCGTAGCGCTGGCTGGTGCTCATATTTCTCCCTCGGCCCGGTGATTTTCGAGCAAAACTAAAAACCCGCTGCCCTGAGGCAGCGGGTTGGTCATTCCTAACTATGATTGCTTTATGACCCCGTCTGCCTCGGAATGGAAATGCTAATGCCCATAATAGGACAGCACATGGCCATGTTGGAGACACACAGTAACATCACACAAATACTATACAAAACAGCAGCCGTTCAGGCAAGCGTAAAGCGATTGGACGGCTGCCAACATGATCGCCCTTGGCTGGGCCTGCTTTGTTCCCAAGTGTATGCTGGACGGTATTTTATGGATAGCACGGATCGGCTCATAGACCGTTTTGTTGAGGTCCTGAACAGTAGGGGATTGGAGCCCTTGCCTGGGGAGGAAGTGCCCCTGGCACTGCGTATCGGCGAATCTGCCCCTGCGGACTGGGTGGATTGGAAAATCTGTCCGGTGCCCTCAAACAGCTGGATTGCCGCCCTTGAGGAAAAAGTGCCACACCCGTTTCCAAAACTCTACCGTTCTCTCATAACGCGCTACAGGTTCGCGGAGTTTGAGGTAGGCCCCATTATGTTCTTTGCAAATACGGGCCAGGATGTCTTTCACGAACTCAGAAACAGAATGTTCATCGACCCGCACCTTTCCCCCGTCTTGCTCAAACATGGCTTGCTGCATTTCGGACAGCCATTTGCTGGTAACTACGACTCAGTTTGTTTTGATACCCGCAGAGCCAGCAATGGCGACGCTCCTATTGTTTGCATTGACCACGAAGATATCCTGATTCGCAACGGCCGCATTACCATCGTGGAAGAGATTGCGCCGTCATGCCGCAACTTCGTTGAACGCGCAATCGATGGTGAGTTGACGACGTAAGCTATCTCAGCTCGTCATCAACTCCTTGGCCCGGATCGTGGTCTTGATCACCGCATTCATCAACGTTACCCGCAGGCCGCCTTTCTCCAACTCCATCAGGCCTTCGATGGTACAGCCGGCCGGCGTGGTGACGGCATCTTTCAGCAGTGCCGGGTGATGTCCGGTCTTAAGCGCTAACAGCGCCGAGCCGTAGAGGGTCTGGGCGACGAGCGTGGTGGCCATTTCGCGAGGTAATCCGACCTTGACGCCGGCTTCGGCCAGCGCCTCCAGAATTACGAACACGAAGGCAGGGCCGCTGGCGGAAAGCGCGGTGATGGCGTCCATGTGCTTTTCGTCGACCACGACCGCGCGGCCTACGCTTTCAAACAGGCGCTTGGTTGTTTCCACATGATCGGGCAGGGCGGACGGGCCGGCGGACACAGCCGTCATGGCAGCGCCCACCGTGGCCGGAGTATTCGGCATGGCCCGAACCACGGCGATTCCCTTGCCGAGCTTCTGGTGGATAAAACTTGTAGTGGTGGACGCGGCAATCGATATCACCAGGGTCCGCGGGCCAAGGGCAGTGGCAATTTCTTCCAGCAACTGTCCCAGCGCCTGCGGTTTCACACAGAGCAGCACAATCTCCGCGCCGGACACCGCCGCGCGGTTGTCCGTGCTCACGCCCACGCCGCCAAGATCGCGTGACAGGACGGTGCAACGCTCCGCGTGCTGCACCGTGGCAGCAACCTGGTTGGCCTTGACCAGGCCGCGTTCCAGCAAAGCCTGCAACAGGATTGTGCCCATCTTGCCGCAGCCCAGCACGGCGATCTTCTTTTCGGCGCTTGCGCCAGCGGCAGGTTTGGCTTGAACTTCTATGGCGGATACAGTCATGGTCGTTCGTCCTTTCAGGGTTGAGCAATATTTGGTTGAACAAAAAGACAAAACCCGCTGCGGCTTCGGGTAGCGGCAGCGGGTCTGAATATGATTGCTTGGTATTTAGTTTATGCAGCCATATTTATCCCTCCGCCCGGTGGGGCACACGGAAGCGGGTATGCCGCATGTGCCTGGTTGGCTGGAGAGGTAAACATAATCGGCACTATATCCGATGTGCGAACCCCGTGCAAGTCAGGTTTGTTCGACGATCGAAGGTTGAAACCTTTTACGTGGCAGTTCGTAGCGAATGGTCGGCATGTCGTCCTCATTGGGGCCATCGCCCACGAACACGAAGCCGCATTTTTCTATTACGCGAATGGAAGGTTTCAAGCCCGGCAGTGTATGGGCGATCACCATCTTTATCTCCGGGTGCGCGAAGGCCCAGCCGATCAGGGCCCGCGCGGCTTCGGTGCAGTAGCCGTTCCCCTGATGCGCTTCCAGCATACTGTATCCAATTTCCACTATGCCGTCTCTCGGGCACCCTTTGAATCCAGCGCTCCCGACTAAATGGCGAGGTTCTCGGAGAAGGCAGAACCACAGGTTCCATCCCGCGTCGTCCGGGCCAGTTTTTTGAAGGGACTCAAGAAAGTACCGCTGGGAATGTTCGTCATTCAAAGGCGGAGGCCAGACCTGCGGCGTCGGGACTTCCAGCATTCTGGCGAATGCCGACACATCGTGGATTTCCGCCTGTGCCAGTTCGAGCGTACCGGCCACAAGTTTAAGGCGTTTTGTCATCAGGTGAAGCTGGCACATGGAGAATGAATCCAAGGTTCGTTGATGCATCAATTCCCGGTCAGTCTGCGCACAATCTCTTCCGCCACAGCGTCTGCGCGGGCCGCGATCTGTTGTGGAGTTTGGTCCTGTATGGGATGCTGGACATAGACCGCGTCAAAGCCGGTGCGTCCCAGCGCATTGGCTTGAATGCGCGCCGGGGTCATGAACTCAGTGGTGGCGACAGGCACTGTGGGAATCCCCATATTTTCCAGATGGATCGTGTCGTGCAGACTGCACGTTGTGCACGATCCTCAATCGGCCAGGGCTTCTATTACAGCGTCCGCGCCGCGCAATTGTTCGATGACCTGCGCCGGTGCAATCTTCGCGAAGGTAGGTTTGCGCGCGCGGATGATCCCCGCTGCGCCGAAGCGCGTGCGCAGGATCTCTTCCAGACGATCGAGAAAAAGACTGCCCCCGGGCTTGCTGATGTCGAGCAGGGCGATCCTTTTTCCCGCAAGAGAACCAAGCCGCGCTGGTGGCGCAGCCGCTTGAACTACGCGTTCATTTCCGGGATGCACAAGTGTAACGGGCATCGTTCAACCTCCCTGGATAGTGTCTGGAATAGGGTACGTCACCATCTGACTTCCTCGCGGGCCGGTGCTCCAACTTCCCAGCACCGCGGAAAACTTTCCCGCTGTGCCGCCGGCCACAAAAATATGGATCGACTCCGGCGCGCTGAACTTCTGAAAGCAGCGCTCTCCCTGGATCGTGATCTCACGATACTGTGCTACCAGTTGGGTGCCTTCGCCGCCGTCCAGGCCACCGTAATATCGGATTGGGACGCCGGTGTTTTCGAACAAAAACTGGCGGACCTGCTGCTTGGTGAAGCGGTCGCGATGGAGCGTCTTAACATGCTCCGGGCACAGGACCACCACGGCTTCCGGCATCATGCAGACACGGTAACTCCAAACCGTTGCCAGGGCGGCGCAGATGGCCCGCAGCACGGTCGCGCCATTTTGTCCCGTATGCTCGCTCACTCCGCGGGGCGGTTCGGCGGCAAACAATGACAGAGCGCTTTGCTCACGACTCAGACCTCGCTCAACATGGAGCGGCTCCCACGGGCTCTCTTCTTCATTCTCCGCGATGCAACTGGAAAACTTGCCCGCATTACCCAGCGCGGACATGTCAATCCCATCGGGACGGCCGCCGCCAATGTTCAGCAGGAGCAACTGCAATGCCCGGCCCAGCGTACTGTTGGCGCGCGCCACGTTGCTGAAAACATTCTGGCGTGACCAGAAACCGAGCTGCTGCCGCACCGGGCCGTTGATCATGATTAAGGGAGCGGCAAAGTGCGTGGTCGCCTGCACTCCGTGGGCGTTGAAGCGTTCGTCGCACACGGCCCGCACCAGCGGCACCAGGACGCGCATCATCTCCGGGACGCATCCTGCCATCACGGCATTGGCTGCGATTTTCTCTATCGTAGCTTCGCCGTAGACCGGAGGAATACGGGCCACCACGGTCTCAGGCGCTAGCCCGGAAGCCCGTACCATGGCCTCGACCTTCTCCGTTGTCGGTGGCACAACGGGGAGGGCGTCGCCAAATTGTTCGCGGCAATACTCCACAGGGTCCACGTTGTCATTCAGGGTGATTCGGCCCGCGGGCTCTCCCATTCTGCGCAGCAAGGGACCGCTGTCCGGAGCCTTGTCGCCGCTTTGCGGTTCCAGATGGCGTGAACTGCATCCCGGCTTCCACGCGGGCGCGCCATCGTCCAGCGGCGCGATGGGAGGATGGCCCAGAGCCGCAGCCAGGTTGTTGAGAGCTGCTTTATCAAAGCCCACCAGGGCTTGCGTAGTGCGTCCGCTTTCGTCCAGGAGAAACAAAGCAGGAACGGTCTGCGGATTGTAGGCCTGCGAGATCATCAGCTCGTAATCGAGCTCGATCCGGTAGCTGATTTGCGTCGCACGGGCAAACTCGCGGGTTGGGGCTTCACCATCCTGGGAAATCGCAATCACCTGGATCGAAGCTTTCGCCAACGTGTTGAGATAGGGCAGCATAAGCTGGCAGGTGGGGCAGTCCGTCTCAAAGAAGACGAGCAGCGTTTTTCTTCCTGCCTGCAAGCCGGGAATTGCCGGCATGTTTTCCAGTTGCCGCATCTCCAGAGTCTCCAAGTCAACAAGATAGAATCAGACTCGACGTTAAGGCAAGTCGAGATGTTTAGGGTTTTGCAAAAGTGCCCCCCAGAATGAGACTCATAGTTTGGCCTTTCCAATGACAATGAGAGATTTCACTTGAATTGTCCACTGTGTTGGAGCATCTTGAGGGAAGCAAAAATGCTAGCTACGCCAAGATTCGAACAAATTAGAGATGTCCTCGAGCTGTTTTACTTTGGTAGCGGCGTTGCGCTCGCGGTGATTGCCGCCTATGGCTTGAGACAGATCAATCTACTGAAACGCGACATGCATACAAGGAATGATCGGGCTGCTAAGGAAAAGGCTATTGAGGTTAGCGACCGATTCATTAAGTCGGTCAACATCGGCATTCAATATCACGAAGCGGTCAAATCCGCGGGGCTGAAAGCGTACGGCGGCCCGATTGGCGATTTTACTGACTCCTCAGTTCCAAAAGAATGGATCGATAATATGGCCAAGAAGCTTCCCCTGGCCTCACTTTGGGTGCCCATTTTGAATGAGTACGAAGGTATGGCAGCCGCCTACATGTCAGGAGTTGCAGATGAGCAACTGGGATACAAGATTCTCGGAATGGGCTTTTGCAAAGCCGTTCAAAACAACTACGATGTAATTTGCTTGCAACGTGGTGAGGGAAGGGGGGATTGGAACTTCTGGAAGAATACAATCTCCCTCTACAAGCTCTGGTCTGATCGAATCAAGAAAGACGGTCTGCTAGAGAAGTTCGGTGAGGTTTCTTCCCAACTCCGTGAATCTCCGAGTGCTACGATCACACCAATTGGACTTGAGGATTAATCCAAGGGGAGCATTCTTCACTCCACTCCATCGCATAAAGCTCCCCGAGTCGTACCAAGCGCTGGTGGATTGGGCTAAAGCGCGTCTTCCAGAATACCTTTGCGCGTCACCAAATAGCCGCTCTTCCATCCACTTCTTTTTCTCTCGTGCGCCGCGATCTCATTTTCATGCTTCATGGTCATGCCAATTTCATCCAAACCCTCCAGCAGGCTGGCGCGGCAGAAAGGCTCGACTTCAAAGCGTGCAAGGAAACCATCTTCCGATGACACGTCGCATCGTTCGAGATCAACCTTCAAGTGGAAATGTCCTGAGGCGTCGCGGGCAATCAGAGCGGCGATCTCAGAGGCGCGCAGGGCCACAGTCAGCACGCCGTTTTTGGCGCAGTTATTGGCAAAAATGTCCGCAAAGGAAGGCGCGATGACGGCGCGAAAGCCGTAATCGCGCAACGCCCATACGGCATGTTCCCGCGAAGAGCCACAGCCAAAGTTTCTGCCGGCCAGAAGAATGCTTGCTCCCGCATAGTGCGGCGCATTGAGAGAAAAATCCGGATTGGGTTTGCCGTCACCGTTATAACGCCAGTCAAAAAAAAGGACGTCGCCATAGCCGGTGCGCTCGATGCGTTTGAGAAACTGCTTGGGGATGATCTGGTCGGTATCGACGTTGTCGCGCTCCAGCAGTGCTACGATCCCGGTATGGGTAGTAAAGCGTTGCATGTTTGTGTCCTTGACTTACGCGTGCTCGGGTTTAGTTCTTGTATTGCCAGTTGCGGATGTCGACAAAGTGGCCGGCTACGGCGGCAGCAGCGGCCATGGCGGGGCTGACCAGATGTGTGCGTCCACCGGCGCCCTGGCGGCCTTCAAAATTCCTGTTGCTGGTGGAAGCGCAACGCTCGCCCGGTTGCAGTTTGTCAGCGTTCATGCCCAGGCACATGGAACAGCCTGATTCGCGCCATTCAAACCCGGCATCCACAAAAATCTTGTGCAGTCCTTCGCGTTCCGCCGCGCGCTTGACCCGCTGCGAGCCAGGCACGACCATGGCCTGGACTTTTCCTGAAATCTTGTACCCCTTGATCACATTGGCCGCGGCGCGGATGTCTTCCAGGCGCGCGTTGGTGCACGAACCGATGAAGACACGGTCGATGGAAATATCTTCAATGCGCGTATGCGGCCGCAGCCCCATGTATTCCAGTGCGCGCAGGATGCTGCTTCGCTCGGAATCTCCGGAGCTATGGTCCGGGTCCGGAACCTCGCCGGTCACGGGCACGGCCATGCCGGGATTGGTTCCCCAGGTAACAAAGGGAGCAAGTTGTTCCGCATTGATTTCAATGGTGGCATCGAAATTCGCTCCAGCGTCGGACTTCAAAGTTTTCCAGTAGGCTTCCGCCTCGTCCCACGCCATGTCTTGCGGAGCAAACTGTTTCTCTTGCAGGTAGTCCAGTGTGACGTGATCGGGCGCGATCATTCCGGCACGCGCGCCGGCTTCAATGCTCATGTTGCAGACGGTCATGCGCGCCTCCATGGAGAGGGCGCGGATGGCCTCGCCGGCGTATTCAATCACATGGCCGCTGGCGCCATCGATGCCGATCTGCGCAATCATCCCCAGCACCAGATCTTTCGCGGTAACGCCGGTTCCGGGAGATCCCGAGAAATGAACAAGCATCGTCCTGGGTTTTTTCTGTATCAGGCATTGCGTTGCCATCACATGCTCAACTTCCGATGTGCCAATGCCAAAGGCCAGGGCCCCAAACGCGCCATGCGTGCTGGTGTGGCTGTCACCACAGACAATCGTCATCCCCGGCTGCGTGAGCCCCAGCTCCGGCCCAATCACATGCACAATTCCCTGGTGAGGAGATTCCAGGTCAAACAGTTGAATACCGTAGTCGCGGCAATTCTGGCGTAGCGTTTCCACTTGCGTGCGCGCCAGCGGATCATCCAGCAGCATGCGTCTGCCAGTGGTGGGAATGTTGTGGTCGAGCGTGGCAAAGGTAAGCTCCGGCTGGCGGACCTTGCGCCCCGCAAGACGTAATCCCGCAAATGCCTGCGGGGAGGTCACCTCATGCAGAAGGTGAAGGTCGATATAAAGTATGGAAGAGCCCGCCGGCCCAGCGCAGACAAAGTGGCTGTCCCAGATCTTCTCGAATAGAGTCCGCGGTTTCATAAGATCAAGTACCTACACGGCATGATAGGAAAACCTTCGGTCCAACATTGCCGCAAACCGGTGTTCTACTAACTGGCCCATTTCACTGGTGCTGACCACATTCTTTCCCTTGCGTGCCAGGTCCGCTGTGCAGTGGCCGTCATTGAGCACTTGTTGAATTGCTTGTTCCAGGTCAGCGGCTTCATGGCTCATGTCGGCAGAGAGCCGCAACAACATAGCCACGGAAGCGATGGCGCCCAGCGGGTTAGCGATTCCTTGTCCGGCAATGTCCGGGGCTGAGCCATGCACCGGTTCATAAATATCGACTCCGCCTCCAATGGTGGCGGAAGCCAGCATGCCCAGCGATCCGGTGATGGCGGCGGCTTCGTCGGAGAGGATGTCGCCGAACAGGTTCTCAGTGAGAACCACATCAAAGCGCGCCGGGTTGGTGATCAGTTGCATGGCGCAGGAATCCACATACATGTGGTCGAGCTTGACGTCAGGATAATCCGCGGCCACGCGAGTCACGACACGACGCCATAACTGAGAAGTCTCCAGCACATTGGCCTTGTCCACCGACGTGACTCTTTTCCGCCGGGTGCGCGCCTGTTCAAAAGCCACTCGCGCCACTCGCTCGATCTCATGGGCTGAATAGCGCATGGTGTTGACGGCGGAATCATTGTTTTGGCTGAAGCCGCGAGGCTCTGAGAAGTAGAGTCCTCCCAGCAACTCGCGGACAATCAGGACGTCCGCGCCTTCCACGCGGGACTTTTGCAGCGGGGAGCAGTCGGCAATCGCTGGGAACGAGGCAGCCGGGCGAAGGTTGGCAAAGCCGCCCAGGGCTGTCCGCAAGCGGAGCAATCCGGCTTCTGGTCGTTCACGGCCGGGCAGATGGTCGAATTCAGGCGCTCCTACGGCGCCCAGGAAGACAGCATCGCTTTTCATGCAGGCTTGAAGCGTGGTTTCCGGCAAAGGTGTGCCTAGGGCGCGAATGGCGGCGCCACCTACCGGCTTTTCGTCAAAAAGAAATTCGCAGTGGGAGAAATTGTTCAGCGCGCGCAGAATGCGTACCGCTTCACGGCACACTTCCGGGCCGACACCATCGCCGGGGAGTACAGTCAATTTAAAACGCATGGAACGGGACCCAATCTTTCAAGTTTGAAAATTAAATTCTAGTTGGCGGCTTGCGTTGCTACCGAAGCAGAGGACGGCAACAGGGACAGCAAGTCCTGGTCATAAATCCGCTTCTTGTTTTCCGCCAGCTGCATAAAGCGACGATAAACACGATCCAGTTCGGCGCCTGTGGCATCATATCCAAGCTCGGCCAGACGCTTACCCAGCGCGTGACGACCTGAGTGCTTGCCCAGCACCAGGTTGTTGCCGGGCACGCCTACGGACTCCGGAGTCATGATTTCATAGCACAGCGGATTAGCAATCACACCGTGCTGATGGATACCGGCTTCATGGGCAAAGGCGTTGCGTCCCACGATGGCCTTGTTGGGCTGAGGCACAAATCCCAGCATGTCCGCCAGCAGACAACTGGCAGGATAAATCTGATTGGTATGGATGGTGGTCTCATAGGGCAGTTGTGCCTGGCGAACATTGAGCACCATCACGATCTCTTCCAGGGAGGCGTTTCCAGCGCGCTCGCCAATGCCGTTGACCGTGCATTCCACCTGACGGGCCCCGGCTTTGAGGGCGGCAATGCTATTGGCTACCGCCAGGCCCAGATCATTATGGCAATGGACGGAGATTGTGACCTTCTCAATCCCGCGTACGCGCTGCCGGATGGTGCTGATCAAGCCGGCATACTCCTCGGGGATGGCGTACCCGACGGTGTCTGGAATATTGACAGTGGTCGCGCCGGCATCCACTGCGGTTTGAACGAAGCTGCAGAGGAAGTCGACATCAGAGCGAGTGGCGTCTTCCGGAGAAAACTCTACGTCATCGCAAAGCGAGCGGGCATACGCGACGGCTTTGTGCACTTGTTCGAGCGCCTGTTCCCGCGTGATGCGCAGCTTGCATTGCAGATGAAGATCGGAACTGGCCAGGAAAACGTGGATGCGCGGATGCCATGCCTGCTCCAGCGCAGCCCATGCGCGACGGATATCAGTCTCATGAGCGCGGGCCAGGCCGGCGATTACCGGACGGCGAATCTCCCGCGCGATCAGATGTACGGCGTTGAAATCAGCCTCGGAGGCTGTGGGGAAGCCGGCTTCAATCACGTCCACGCCCAGGCGGTCGAGTTGCCAGGCCATGCGCAGCTTATCTTCGATGCCCATGCTGCAGCCGGGCGCCTGTTCGCCATCGCGCAAAGTAGTGTCAAAGATCGAGATATGCGGGCGTTGCATGAAATGTGCCTCCATCCCAGAGTCCTATGCTGGCGGCGGACACACGATAAGTCAAATTTATAATTATTATAATTTATATAAGCTTGACTTATTGTATAAGCCTAACTAACAATACAAGCCTGGAGCGTAGAAGATGGACTTGTTTCAGCTGGAAACATTTCTGGCGGTGGCGCAGGCAGGGAGTTTCTCCGGCGCGGCCAAAGCGGTGCACAGGACGCAACCGGCGGTGAGCCAGGTAATACGCAAGCTGGAAGACGAAATAGGCGAACCGCTGTTTGACCGTTCTTCGCGGGAGAGCCTGCTCACCGATGCCGGCAAGGTGTTACAGGAGTACGCGCAAAAAATGCTGAACCTGCGTCGTGAAGCTGGCGTGTCCCTGCAGGAGCTGCGGCAGGCGCAGCGGGGTACGCTGGTGATCGCGGCCAATGAGTTTACCGCACTCTATTTGTTGCGGCCGCTGGAAGAGTACCGGCGATTTTGTCCCATGATCAAGATCGCGGTCCAGCGGTCGCTGGCCAGTTCGATTGCCGACCAGGTCCTGGACCACACGGTGGAGCTGGGCGTACTTTCTTTTCGTCCGGAAAACCCTCTTTTGCAGTCCATCGCTGTCTTCCGCGATGAGATGGCCTTTGTTGTGCCGCCGGCGCATCCGCTGGCCAAGGCAAAAAACGTGAGCATACGCCAGCTGGGGGCGGAGTCCTTTGTGGCCCACAATGTGGTTTCTCCCTACCGGCTGAAAGTGCTGGAGACATTCAAACGCCACAAGACACCATTAAATATTGAGGTGGAGATGCCCACGATTGAAGCCATCAAGCGCTTTGTTGTGGCAGGGAATGGGGTCGCGCTGGTCCCCGGCATTACGGTAGAGCATGAACTCAGCCGCGGAGAGCTGGTTTCCATTCCGGTGAAGGAACTTAAACTGGAACGCAGGCTGCGGATTGTTTATCGCCGAGCCGGACAGCTCTCCCATGCGGCGCGCGCTTTTCTGAAAGTGGCAGAGTCCATCAGTTCCGATGCCAAAGGGCGCTATCAGTATCAGATGGAAAGATGAGTTCTCCCCGATGCGCCTTACTCCCATCCCTCGCGCAGACGGCGCACATATTCATCGGCATGTTCGTCAGCCCAAAGCTCCTTGCCCGATCCGCGCAACGCGAGCAATGGATCCTCTTCTTTGGTTTCTTCTGCCATAGCGAACTCCAGTTGTCGTACTGGCTGATCATAGCTTGTCGCGGTGCGGAATCGCATGCGCGCAATCTCTTCCTAATGAAGCAGCTAGGCGCTGCCAGCCAGAATGAAAAACGAAAGTAACCTCTTCCAGCAACCTCGTTCGACCTCGCCGCGTGATACACTACAGTTGCGCTTAATACCACGGCTGTGTGGTGCGATTGCTCTGATTCAAGAATCTGAGAATTCCTGCCTAGATTTCCTCCGTATGTCTTCGGCGTAATTTAACCGAGCCCGGCCCATTGAATGCCTGGCGCGTCCAGAAAAGTTCTGTGCGCAGCCTGGTTCCCGCCGGCCAAGAAAGCAAAATGCAAATTAGATATTTTTCAGAGCTGCCGATCTGCTCCTCTATACAGGACCAGCTTGCGGCAGCGGGATTCACAACACTTACACCCGTCCAAGCGGCGGCGATTCCCCATGCCCTTCAAGGCAAAGACGTTCTGGCTACGGCCCAGACAGGCACCGGCAAAACTCTGGCCTTCCTGATCCCGGTTTTGGAACAGATGAATAAAGAGAAAGCGCCGGGAATTATGGCGCTGGTCCTGGTCCCCACGCGCGAACTCGCGATGCAGGTGGTGGAGCAGTACAACAAATTACGCGGCAAGAACCTTGCGGCTATCCTGGTGGTTGGCGGTTTGCCGGAAGGCCCGCAACTGAAAGCCATTCGCGGCGGAAGCCGTTTGATGGTCGCGACCCCGGGTCGCCTGGAAGACTTCCTCGGTCGCGGACTGGTCAACTTCCGCGGACTGCGCACGCTGGTGATGGATGAAGCCGACCGCATGCTGGACATGGGCTTTTTGCCCGCCATCCGGCGCATCGTAGGCGCGTTGCCTGTGAAAAGACAGACTATGTGCTTCTCCGCTACGCTCGATCAATCGGTGGCACACCTTGTGCATGACTACATGCCTTCGCCGGTTCGCGTGGCGTTGGGTTCTACGTTGAAGCCATCAGAGAACGTGCGGGTGCAGGCCTTTGAAGTTTCCGCCGCCAGCAAGCCGGAAGTGCTGCAACAGTTGTTAAGCAAGGAGACAGGACGTTGTCTGGTGTTCGCGCGTACCAAGCGCGGAACGGAACGTCTGGCCAAGCGGCTGGCGCGGGAAGGCTTTACCGCGGCGATGATCCATGGCGATCGTTCGCAGTCGCAACGTACGTCGGCGCTTAACGGATTTCAGCAGGGCCGCTACCAGGTTTTGGTGGCGACCGACCTGGCGTCGCGCGGAATTCACGTACAGGACATTGCCCACGTGATTAACTATGATCTGCCTGGAATGGCGGAGGATTTCATTCACCGGGTCGGCCGCACGGGGCGCGCCGGGGGCCGCGGCGTCGCGTCCACGCTATTCGACTGGACTGAGGCCGCTGATCTGCGGCAACTGGAGCGGACACTGGGTATCCAAATGGAACGGCAGAGCCCGCAACATGATGCCTATTCCAAACCGGAAAAACTTAAGGAAATACCGTCTGGTCCCCGCACTGGTTCGCTGACGGCGCTTCCTGGTGAAGTTCTGCAAAACGCACGCTGACCGTTTACACTTAAGGCACAGGCGCCACAACGTTGAAGTGTTGCGGGCGGTCCCCGGTGACCCACCCGATTCTGAAGCCTGTTGCGCAACCTAAGGACGGAACATATTTGCGGTAAACACTAAACCGCTCTGGAGGCGACGCTTGGCCCAAAGCTCAAGAACAACATTCGCGAAACGTCAAAAGGAACAAGCCCGGAAAGAAAAAGCCCGCATGAAAGCGGAAAAGAGACAGCAAAAAAAGTCTGAACCCGGGGCGAGAGAAACTGATTTCATGGACCAGGACGGTAATCCAATCTACCTGGACGAAGCCGGAAACCGCATTTCCGCCGCCGAAGCAGGTGTTTTCGATTCTCCCGCGGAGGACGAAGAAGGACCGCCAGAAGCAGTTTAGAAACCTACACAGGCAGGCTGACAAAGCCTGCCTTTTTTCCTTTCCCATCTGAAAACCAGTGCTAGAATCTCTCGCGTAGCCATACCGAACATGAGACATGAAACGTAGGAAGAACCACATCTTTGATCCCGAGACCTTTCTCGCGGAAACGGGCCTGGGAAGGACGATGGTTCAGCTTCGCAAGAAACAGCCGGTGTTTTCCCAGGGTGACGCTGCTGACGCCATTTTTTATATTCGGAAAGGTAAGGTCAAACTTTCCATCATTTCCACGAGTGGCAAAGAAGCTACACTGGCCTTGCTAGGCGCCGGGGATTTTGTGGGAGAGGAATGCGTGGCTGCCACGCAACCGCTGCGATTGACGACCGCTACCGCGATTGCGGAATGCAATTTGCTCAGGATCGCGAGATCGACCATGGTCGAGGTATTACACCAGGAGCATGCGTTCTCCGATACCTTTGTTGCTTTTCTGCTGGCCCGTAATATGCGCATCCAGGAAGACCTTACCGACCAGCTTTTTAATTCCAGCGAAAAACGGCTGGCGCGCATACTCCTGCTGCTGGCCCAGTTTGGGAAAAGTGGCGGAACAGAAACCGTGGTCCCCAAAATAAGTCAGGAGACCCTGGCGGAGATGGTTGGCACAACCCGCTCCCGTGTGAGCTTCTTCATGAACCGTTTTCGCAAGATGGGATTCATTGAGTACAAGGGCGAACTCAGGATCCATAACTCACTTCTTAATGTGGTCTTGCACGATTAGGGGTTCCTGAGCGTGAGAATCGGCGCAACAAGACAGCAGATACGCGAAGCGCCTCAACCAAAGGTTATTTTCGCCCAATCAATGTGCGGAGTTGCGCACGCGGTCGGTTCCGTTTCGTGCGGCGCTGGTTCTGGTTTTCAGGATCAACTCCTCGACGGCGGACAATAGAACGGCGGTATCACATCCTTTTGAGATAAAGCCGTCGGTCACCTTGATCGCCATTTCTGGGATTTCCGCGGCGCCCGAGTGCAGGATCAGTGGCACCAGAGGGTTCAACGCCTTCATTTCCAGGGCGGCCACGTCCCCTTTCATGCCCGGCATATCGTAGTCCAGCAGGACCAGGTCCACCGCGTTTTCTTTGAAGACCTCCAGGGCCTGTTGCCCGTTGGTTGCGGCGAGAACGGAATAGCCATTCCTCTTTAAGATTGCCTGCATCACCTCGAGCACGAGTTCATCGTCATCGACGCAGAGCACGATAGCATCCATAGATCGAGCGTGGGCAAGACGTCGCGGGCGCATAATCTTGCTCATGCTGGACTGAGCCTACCGTAAAAACTGTGCAATAGTGCTCACTTTCGTAGATTGCGACGGTAAAATTATTCTTACGAAACCCCTGGGCGAAATCGTCGCCCAGGGGCATCAATATTCTAATGAGTCTCTAATACTTGGGGACGTTTGGGTCGATCCGATCGGCCCATGCCAGGATGCCTCCGGCCAGGTTTTTGGCCTTGGTAAAGCCCGCCTGGTGCAGAAACCCTACAGCTTTAGCGCTACGAGCGCCGGAGCGGCAGTGCACGACCATTTCCTTGCTGGGATCGAGCTCCTGCACTCGTTTAGGCAGGTCGCCCAGGGGAATGAGGTTCCCGTTGAGGTTGCAGATCTTGTACTCATGCGGCTCGCGCACATCCAGAATGTAGATATCTTCCTTCGCATCGAGACGCTGTTTAAGTTCTTCCACGCTGATTTCAGGTACGCCAGTGCTCACAGGTTTCTCTTGTCCTCGCAATCCGCAGAACTCGTCGTAGTCGATCAGTTTAGTCACAGTCGGGTGCTTTCCGCAAACCACGCAATCTGGGTTTTTTCTCAGCTTGAGTTCGCGGAACTTCATTCCCAGTGCGTCCACCAGAAGCAAGCGTCCAATCAGCGGATCGCCGGTTCCCAGAATTAGTTTGATGGCTTCCGTTGCCTGGATCAATCCAACCAATCCGGGCAGGATGCCGAGCACTCCTCCTTCCGCGCAGGATGGCACCAGCCCCGGCGGTGGCGGCTCAGGATAAAGGCAGCGATAGCACGGGCCATCCTTGGCGGCAAAGACGCTGGCCTGGCCTTCAAAGCGGAAGATCGAACCATACACGTTGGGCTTGCCGGTAAACACGCAGGCATCGTTCACCAGGAAACGGGTAGGGAAGTTGTCCGTGCCGTCCACAATGATGTCAAAGTCGGCAAAGATTTTAAGCGCATTTTCGCTCGTCAGGCGTTTTTCAAATGGGACGACATTTACAAACGGATTGATGGCGGTAATCTTTTCTCTTGCTGAATCGAGCTTGGGGCGGCCCACGTCGCTGGTGAAATGGATGATCTGGCGCTGAAGATTGGTAAAGTCCACGACATCGAAATCCACCAACCCAAGCGTGCCCACGCCGGCTGCCGCCAGATAGAGGGCCAAAGGAGATCCCAATCCTCCGGTCCCGATGCAAAGCACGCGAGCGGCCTTGAGCTTCTGCTGTCCTTCCATCCCTACTTCCGGCATGATCAGGTGACGGGAATACCGGAGTACTTCTTCATTCGTCAATACGGGTGGCTCGTGCGGCGCCAATGTTGTCGCCATAAAGTCCTTCCTTTGGATTAAGGATTGTGACGGGCCCCGAAGGGCAGAACTAACGCTGCGGTGTCGGACACATTCGGCAGGGACGGCTTGGGGTGTTTCCCATCATTTGTTCATTATAGCTTCACAGGGCGATCTTCAGAGGCTGTTCGTAGGCCATAATTTCAATCTCTTCCGGCAGAAAGTTCTTGCGGTCCTCGTTGCCCACCAGCACGTAAGAGTTGGTGGCGGTAACGCGTCCTTTTTCCACGCTGGTAATTACATACGAGCAATCAAACCAGTGGGCCTCGGCCAGGTCGGTGGCGGAATAGAACGGCGGGTGGTCAGGGTGGGAATGGTAAAACCCAATAATGCTCTCTGCCCGGTTGCGTGCCAGCTTCAACGCGGAGATCACCTGCTCGGGTTTGATGCTGTACTGGCTGGCAGCCGAATCGGTGCTCGCGTTGTTGCAAGTCAATGTCAGACTGACCAGACGATGACCTTCCACCACGTTTCCCAAAATGATTCCACAACCTTCATTGGGATAGCTGCGAGCGGCCTCCCAACGGATCAGATCGTAATCAGCTTTGCTGATTTTGAGCATGCGGAGTTCTCCTGGGAAGTGGCATTTTCCCTGCCGGTCCGGCCAGACCATTCAGACGAAGAAGCTCCAAAAATTGTGCAGTGCGGGCAATCATAGATGATTTCATCAGGAATTGCACTTTAAAATGTGACACTTTTTTGCAACATGCACTGTTGGTTGTGCAGTTTTTGTTGTCCAGGAGGGATCATCGGGGGAAGAAAGGATGTATCGCAAAAGCCGTCCCTGGATTCTCTTGTTGACATTCGACAAGACTCCGCGTCTAATCTCTTGTCGACATCCGAGGGGGCCGAAATGGGACAACAGATTGATCTCTTGCAGGGCACGCTCGACCTTCTGATTTTGAAGACACTGGCCCTGGAACCGATGCATGGGTGGGGGATCGCCCAGCGAATTCAGCAGATATCGGACGAAGTGCTCCAGGTCGGACAGGGATCACTCTATCCCGCGTTGCACCGGCTGGAGCAGCGCGGCTGGATCGGATCCGAATGGAGCGTTTCCGACAATAATCGCCGGGCCAAATTCTACTCACTCACCTCCGCGGGTCGGCGACAACTAACGAAAGAACTCGGCGAATGGGAGCGCTTGTCCGCCGCCATCGCGCTGGTCCTGCGGCAACAGCAGGGCTGAAGAGGGTTGCTGATATGGGATTATTCAAAAACCTCCAGACACGTTTGGCGAAGCCGAAAGAGCAAGACCTGGACGATGAACTGCGCTTCCACCTGGAAAAGGAAGTTGAGACCAACATTGCGCGCGGAATACCGCCGGACGAAGCCCGTCGCCGGGCGCTGATTGCTTTCGGCGGCGTGCAGCAGACCCGTGAAGCGGTAAGGCAAACACGCTGGCTGCACTTCTTTGACACGCTGTTGCAGGACGTACGCAATTCCCTCCGCATGTTTCGTAAGAATCCGGTTTTTACTGCCATCACGTTGAGCGTACTCACCATCGGGATTGGAGCCAACACCGCGATTTTCAGCGTTGTCAATGCTGTGCTGCTCAAGATGCTCCCGGTAAAAGAGCCGGAGAAGCTGGTCTCCCTGAGCTTTGTCGACGGACGGGGAAGACGGCAGACCAATTTTTCCTACCCCGCGTATGAGTACTTTCGCGACCGGAACCAGGTATTTTCCGGCATCTTCACCGCCGGGGGCGGCATCAGCAAACTCGACATCAAATTCACCAGCCCTGGAGTAAATGGACAGAGCGAGCCGGCGGGCATAGAGCTGGTGTCGGGCTCGTATTTTTCTGTCTTGGGCGTGGATGCGGTCATAGGCCGCAGTCTGAATCCCGACGACGACAAGCTTGGCGCCACCAATCCTGTGGCGGTGATCAGCTATGGCTATTGGAAAAGAAGGTTGGGACTCGATCCCGCCGTGTTGGGCAAAACATTCGCCGTCAACAACATCGTATTCACGATTGTCGGCGTAGCGCCGCCCGGTTTTTTCGGCGCCACCGTTGGCCAGACCCCGGATTTGTGGGTGCCTCTCACCCTGGAAGACCGGCTCTTTGGCGAATCACTTTTGCATTCGGCCAACGAATCCTGGCTTGAAATTCTGGGCCGATTGAAGCCCGGAGTCAGCCCACAGCGGGCCGCAGCGAGTATCGATTTACTGTTTCAGGAAGTGAATGCGGAATATTTAGGACCAAAAGCAGGAATGCTGCGATTACGCACGGAGATCGCTCCAGCCAGTAAAGGTCTGGATGCTCTGCGACGGCAATTCGCCCGGCCCCTGCAAGTTCTCATGGCGGTGGTTGGCTTGGTGCTGCTGATTGCGTGCGTGAGCGTGGCCAGCCTGTTGATGGCGCGGGCCACCTCGCGACAGAGAGAGATTGCCGTGCGCGTTACCCTGGGCGCCAGCAGCCGTCGGTTGATGCAACAACTTCTGACGGAGAGCATCATGCTCGCATCCATCGGCGGGGCCTTGGGCCTGTTGCTGGCATGGTGGGCGGACCGGCTTCTGCCCATCGTTCTGTTTCATGGCAGCCTTTCCCTGGAACTGGAAATGAATATCCAGGTGCTCGGCTTTACTTTGCTGGTTTCTATCGTTACCGGCACGATCTTTGGTCTTGCTCCGGCCCTTCGCATCCTGCGGCCGGACCTGGTCCGCACTCTCAAAGACGAACATGCGGGAACGCGTGAGCAGTTTGCTTTGCGCAAGGTTTTTATTGTGGCCCAGGTTGCGCTCTCTTTATTGTTGCTGGTGGCCGCCGGCTTGTTCGTGCGCAGCCTGCAAAAACTTTACGATCTTGACGTTGGCTTCAACAGAGAAAATTTGCTTCTGGTCAGGCTTCGGCCAGGCCCGGAGTTGAACGGTGATCGTCTGAAGTACGTATATCAGGCATTGCTCGACAAAGTGACCACTTTGCCTGGGGTGAAATCTTCCAGCCTGTCTTTGGGTTCTTTCGCCGACGGGGAGATGAGCCAGGGTCCTATGACGGTCGAGGGGTACACACCCAAGCCGGGAGAGGACGAGAGCATCCAGTCTGACATCGCGTCGCCAGGGTTCTTCAAGACCATGGGAATACCCGTGCTTTTGGGTCACGACTTCCGGCCGCAGGACGATCCAAGTGTGCCCAGAGTTGCGATCGTCAACGAAACTTTTGCCCGCTACTACTTCGGCAATGCGAGTCCGCTCGGCAAGCACTTTGCCATCGGAAGGCTCGACCGAAGACCGATGGAAATCATTGGCGTGGTCAAAGATGCGAAGTACGGCAGCTTAAGGGAGCAAACACCGCGCTTTTATTACGCGGCGTTTCTGCAACAGGACCAGATGGCAACAGTTGTGCGGTTGCTGGAAGTTCGAACCGCAGCGAACCCGGCCACTGTCTCCGCGGCAGTCCGGTCCGCGGTGAATTCCATTGATGGCAGCCTGAAAGCGGAAGTCGTCACAACCATGGCCGTCCAGGTGGAGGACTCGCTGCAACAGCAGAAGATGCTCGCCAAGGTTTCCAGCTCTTTCGGTGTCTTTGCGCTGCTTCTGGCGTGCATCGGTCTTTACGGCGTGATGGCCCACTCGGTGGCGCGCCGGACGAATGAGATTGGTATTCGCATGGCGTTAGGCGCGGAGAGGTTTGACGTTCTGTGGATGGTCCTGCGAGAAACATTTGTGCTGGTGGCAACAGGAATCGCCGTCGGCATCCCGGCAGCGCTGGCCGGCACGCGTTTGGCTTCCAGCCTGATCTCCGGGCTGATCTTTGGATTGAAAGCGAACGATCCCGCAACCATTGCTTTGGCGGCGTTGATAATGACGGCTGTCGCGGTGCTGGCTGGATATCTGCCAGCGCGGCGGGCCGCCAATGTTGATCCCATTGTGGCCATTCGATACGAGTGATTCAATGAACATGAAAATATTGACCACGCTGTTTCAGCGAACGAAACGCAACAAGGGTCTGGATGACGAGCTGCGCTTCCACCTGGAGAAAGAAATTGAAGCCAACATTGCCCGCGGGATGACTCCCGAAGAAGCCAGGCGTCGGGCGCTGATTGCCTTCGGCGGCGTACAGCAGACCCGCGAAGCGGTACGTGAGCAGCATGGAGTGCAATTCTTCTGCAATTTCTTTTATGACATGCGCTATGCCTGGCGCATGTTGCGCAAGAGTCCCGGTTTTACCGTCGTCGCTGTGCTTACTCTTGCGCTCGGCATTGGTGCAAACACAGTAATTTTTTCGGCTATCTACGCCGTTTTGCTCAAGCCGCTGCCCTTTAAGGATTCAGGGCGGCTGGCGTTCATCCGGAAGAAAAATCCGCCTCGTGGCTGGCAGCATAACCCTATTGCATCGCCTGAGATTCTCGCGTGGCGCAATGAGAGCGGAGCCTTTGAAGACATCGCCGCTTTTACGCATTCGTCGTGTGTACTGGCTGGTTTGGGCGAAGCCGAGGAAGACCCTTGTGAAGTTGCTTCCAGCAACCTGTTTCCGCTCCTTGGTGCAATACCCCTGCGGGGACGCACCTTCTCGGCTGAGGAAGACAAGAAAGGGCAGCGCGTTGTGGTTCTCAGCTACGGATTGTGGCAGAGGCGGTTCGGCGCGGATGAGGGTGTGATCGGCCGCGCGATCGATCTCAATGGTGACAGCACGACAATTGTTGGGGTGATGCCAGCCAACTTTTCCCACTTGTATGCCTCGCCCTACGGATCAGTTCCTGAGATGTGGATTTCCGGGATTGCGCTCTCGCCCACGCGCATGGGAAATGACTATTTCGGCATTGGCCGGCTGAAGCCTGGAACCACCCTGGAGCAGGCTGCGGCACAGATGGACCCGGTTTCGGTCCGTCTCGAGCAGATATATCCCGATCTCAAAGGATGGAGGGCACAACTGGCCACACTTCGCACCATGGTTTCAGGAGATACGCGTTCGTCCCTGGCCGTTTTGATGGGAGCAGTGGTCTTTGTCCTGCTGATTGCCTGCGCCAACCTCGCCAACCTTCTGCTCGCTCGCGGCGCGGGACGGGCGGGTGAGTTTGCGGTGCGGAACGCACTGGGAGCCAGCCAGGGGCGCATCATCCGCCAACTCTTGACGGAAAGCCTGCTCGTTTCCCTCACCGGTGGAGTCATGGGAGTTTTCCTTGCTTCTCTGGGGTGCAAAGGACTGGTGGCGCTGGCGCCGCAATTCATGTTGAATTCCGCACCTGGCCTGGCCGGCGGTGCGCTGGATCTGCGCGTCCTCGCTTTTACCCTGGTCACGGTGCTGGTGACTACCTTTCTTTGCGGACTGGCGCCCGCGATTCAGAGCGCCCGGCCGCACACGATGGACGCGCTGAAGTCGGCGGGCCGAAGCTCTCCGCAGGGTCCGCGGAGTCGCAATTTTCGCAGCGCTCTGGTGGTTTCTGAGATCGCGCTTGCCATGGTCTTATTGGCCGGAGCCGGTTTGATGGTCCGGACTCTCATGCATCTGGGCCGGGTGAATCTGGGATTCAACCCAGTCAATGTTCTCACGTTGCGTGTGCCGCTCTCCGGTGACCGGTACAAGCAGCCACAAGCGCGGGCAGAATTCTGGGACCGCGTGGTCGCAGCCGTCGAGGCATTGCCTGGTGTGGAATCGGCGAGCGTATCTCGCGGGCGGACCATCGATGATTGGGCAGGTCAGTTTTTTACAACTTCCGATCAACCGAATCCCCCGGCCGGACACGTGCCCGACGCCAACTATGTTGTTGCAGGTCCGGATTATTTCCGCACAATGCAAATTCCCCTCCGTCGAGGACGCGGCTTCAGCGAGCACGATACGCAGAGCGCGGACAGAGTCGTGATCGTGAATGAAGAACTGGCCCGATTGTATTGGCCTGGTCAGGATCCACTCGGGAAGCAACTGCGCGCGGGCCCCCCCACCAGCACAGCGCCGTGGCTCTCCGTGGTGGGAGTTGCTGGGAACGTCCTAAGCCAGGGACCCGATGCGGGGTTTCATGCGGAGATTTACCTTCCTTATCAACAGTTCCCCTGGTTACTCAATCCGCAGCACCTGCTGATACGCACGGCGACAACGGTCAAGCCGGAGAACGTGGTTCACGCCGTGGTGCAGGAGATCCATCGCGTGGACCAGGCACAGCCGGCAGCAGACATCGCGACGCTGGAACAAGTTGCTTTCGAGCCGATGGTGCAGCAGCGCATGGTGATGGCGCTCCTGGTCTCATTCGCGGGCTTGGCACTTGTTCTTTCCACATTGGGGATCTATAGCGTTCTTGCGTACTCTGTCGCTCAGAGAACACGCGAGATCGGTGTCCGCGTGGCATTGGGCGCCCACCCAAGCAACGTCTTGCGCCTTGTAATCGGCGGTGCGGCGCGGCTGGTCGTTCTCGGGATTGCTGCTGGCATGGTTGCGGCGCTGGCGTTGACCCAATTCATGACGGGCCTGCTCTTCGGCGTTCGCGCAACCGATCCAATGACCTTTGGCGTTGTGACTATCGTCCTGGCGGTAACCTCGCTCATGGCTTGTTACATTCCTGCGCGCCGGGCCACAAGGGTCGACCCCCTGGTTGCCTTGCGCTACGAATAGCCCCCGGGGGTTCGCCCTCGGGCCCAGGCCAAAATAAGAAAAAACTCATTGTTTCTTACACTTTCCCGTCCATCAGAGATAATCTATGGGTACCCTTCAGTACCCAGGATTCTTGTTGAAAGCCTTTGAACCTTTTACGCGTGTTTTACGTCACACGTTGTATGGAGCATGTGTTGCGGATCCGGGGCCTGGCGGCGGGAGCAAAGCTGCGCATGCAGGAAGATGTTGACCCGGAACTCGAATGGATCCAGCGGATAGCCGCCGGCGACCGTGACGCGTTTGAGAAGCTCTACAAGGCCTACCAGACCCGTCTGTTTCGCTATCTGCTGCGCATGGTTGGCGATACTGGCAGGGCCGAGGAGCTGACCAATGACACCATGGTTGCCGCCTGGAAAGCTGCCAGCAGTTTCAAAGGCCAATCCAAACCTTCCACGTGGCTGTTTGCCATTGCCCGCAATAAAGCCCTGAACGCCATGCGCGGGCTGCAACCGGTCATGGTCGATGTTGAGACCGCCGTTGCCGTAGCCGCTACATCCGACAGTCCGGAGAAAACCGCCACCCGCGGCAGCTTGCAAGCGGCCATGAAGCAAGCTCTCAACCAGCTCTCCGCCGATCATCGCGAAGTGGTGGAGCTGGCTTTCTATCAGGAGCTCTCGTATCAGGAGATTGCGGAGATCGTGCAGAGCCCGGTGAATACGGTGAAGACGCGGATGTTTTATGCCAAGAAGAAACTGCAGGAAGTGCTGATGCAAAGTGGCCTCAGCGGAGAACTGATATGAAACACCAAGAGATCATCGAAGTGCTGCCGTGGTACGTAAACGGCACGCTTAGCCAGCCGGAACGCGCGGCTGTGGTCCAGCATCTGGATAGCGGATGCCAGGAGTGCATCCGGGAAGTGGCCAACCTGACGGCCATGCACAAGCTCGTAGTGGCGGTGGGCGACGAAGCGCCGGAGCCTTCTCCATTCTTACTGGATCGGGCGCTGGCGGAGATTGAAGACTATGAGCGCACGCGCGTCGGCCAGAAGCAGGAACCCTCGCAAAGCTGGCTGAGCACATTGCGTGAAAGCTGGTGGCCCAGGACCCCGGTCTTTGCGCGCATGGCCCTGGTCGCGCAGATGGCGTTGCTGCTGGTGGTGGGAGGCATTGCGGTCTATCAGCACAGTCACCCGGAGGTCGTGTACACGACTGCCTCTGGTCCGTCGACGGCGAAGGCAGGCCAGTCGACGATCAGCGTGGTGTTCAATGAGAAGGCATCGGAGCGCGATATCCGGCAGACGCTCGAAGAAATTCATGGGACCATCGTCGACGGGCCTACGCCGCAAGGCACTTACACCGTACAATTGCCTATCCGTCCGGAACAGACGGCAGAACTGGACAAGGTTCTGCAAACTTTGTCGCGGAAGCCACAAGTAATCAGCTTCGCGGCAGGAAAACAGTAGCCCCAGGCAGGCATAGCGGTGAAAAGGCGCGTACCAACAATCGAGGAACTGGCCGTGTGGCTCGCCACCGTGTGCATGGGAGCCTCCTTGGCGCAGGCGCAGTTACCCGCGGTCCCGGGTGTCAGCGAGTTTGACTGGCGTTTCAGCATCAAGGCAAACAGCACCGCATCCAGCAACATTGAAGCGCGTAATATCTGCCGCAAACCGCAACGTTTTGAAATCGTCATGCAGGGACTGCCTTCGTTCGTGCGCGTGCTGGGTGAACCAGGCCTTTTGGTGGCCCCGGGCACGGCGAATCAGGTGCCGGTAAAGTTTGACAGCACCGGCCTGAGTGCGGGCCTGCATGAAGGCAAGGTAGTAGTAAGGTGCGTAACCTGCCGGACGGAGCCCACTTGCACCACGGACCACCAGGTGCTTCACATTTTTATGACTGTGGAGCCGCAGGTCCTGGCTGAGTTTGTCCCTGGCAGGGTGCTGGTGACGGTGCCTCTTGATTCGGCCGAAGACGCGAAGACAGCTGCGAACCGTTTGAGCACAACCTTCGGAATGAAAGTCGAGGAAGTCACTCCGCTTAACTCAGCAAACATAGCTCTGATCGTTTTCTCGTTGCCCGAAGGTGTGGACGTTCTCAAGAAGGTCGCTGAGTTGGGATCGAAATCGGTTACGGCCCAGCCCGATTATCTTTATTCAGCGAACGGCGATTCCGCGAAAAGCGATTCAGCATCCGGCGATTCAGCTTCCAGCGACGCAGCATCCAGTGCCGCCGAGCAAGCGGTGAATCCGCCGGCCCAGTTGCAATACGGGCCCAGGCTGATCGGTGTCGACAGCCTCCATGGCATCGTTACCGGAAAAGGCGTGAAGGTCGCGCTGATTGATACCGGCGTTGACGCCGCACATCCCGCGCTTGCCGGCAAGATTGTTGAGCGAAACGATGTGACCGGCAAAGGCTTTACCGCTGATGTCCATGGAACACTACTCGCCGGGATTATTGCCGGCGAACCCAAAGACGGAGCGGGAATCGCCGGGATCGCGCCAGGCGCGGAGATCCTGGCGATCAAAGCCTGCCAGCCGCAAACACCACAAGCCGCCGCGGCCCAATGCTGGTCGCGAACACTGGCCCGTGGACTGGATTTGGCCATCGAGAAAAAGGCCGCGGTCATCAACATGAGCCTGGGTGGCCCTGGTGGCGTTGAGGATAAATTACTGAAGCGGATGGTGGATGAAGCGGTGGGCCGAGGCGCATTTCTCGTCGCTGCCGCCGGCAATGACGGTGCCAAAGCCAAACCCGGATTTCCTGCCGCATTGCCCAACGTCGTCGCTGTGACCGCCGTGGACAGCAAAGACCAGCTCTATCCTTCCGCCACGCAGGGAGACTTCGTCGCTCTTTCGGCGCCAGGCGTGGAGATCGTCAGCACCAGCCCCGGCGGCAAGCTTCTGGTTTCTTCCGGCACTTCGCTGGCCACTGCCTTCGTGAGCGGAACCGCGGCACTGGCGCTGCAACAGCAGCCTCGCCTCACGCCTCAGTCTCTGAAAGCGTTATTGGAACGCACCGCGCAGGACCTGGGTCCAGCGGGTAAAGACCCGCAATTTGGCAGCGGACTGGTCAACGCCTGCCGCGCTGTAGCCGAACTCAAACATGATCCCAAGCTCTGCCGCTGAAACGGCAATTGGCAATTAGCAATTGGCCGTTAGCAATTGACCTTCGGCCCGTGTCTTTTATTTATCGAAGTTCATTTTTCGCTCCAATGTCGCGGTTGATTTTCCGATCACCCGATCACCAGATCTCCCGATTCTTTGGGTTCCCGTTGAACCTCTTCCCATCGCCCTGTGACTCACAAATTAGAGGCCAACAGCATGAAGCAGAAGGCCGCCATGAAGGAGACAACCACCATGAAAAAACTAATCGCGACCACGTTATTTGCCGGCGCCATGGTCCTTCTACTGGCGATGAGCGGACGCGCAGCCGAATCCGGAAACCAGCAGGGACATGTGGACGGAATCGTTGTGCCCGATAATATTCAGGCCCGCGAGCCCTTCACCTTTTCGTCGACGCAAGTCGTCGAAGGCGAGGTTGTGGACATAAAGAGCGTTGAAGGAGAAGTGGTGCAGCGCCGCGCGGCAGACAAATACGGACGCGTGTTTCTCGCAGCCGGCTTGCCGGCGGGTTTATACCTGGTCTTGCCGATTGAAGGTCGTCCAGCGTCGCCGCTGGGTAAGATCCAGATCGTCAAAGCACGCGGCGATGCGCTGACGCGGAGCGGGACCGATGGCGACATCGCCTGTGTTCCGCCGGCAGCGGTCAAGCTGAACGACTCTTTCACCCTCGCTGGCCGCGGCTTCAGTCCTAACGCTGCCGACATGCAAGTCAGTCTGGCGAGCGCGGACCAGACGCAGGACATGCCTGTGCTCGCGGCAACCGCGGAGCAACTCAAGTTTGCTCCCGTCCGGAACCTGGCACCCGGCAACGCCGAATTGAAGCTCACCGATAAATCCAACGGCCGTAGCGCTCAACCCCAATACTTGATGATCTATGACCTGCAGGGCCGCCTGGAACGCAAGACGCTCACGAAGGGCGAACAAACCATTTTTGTGCTCACCTCCCTGCCTGAGGACGTACCGATGAAGGTGCGTGCCGTCATTTCCGGGAAAGCCACCTTCAGCGGTGGCCGTACGGAAACGGAAACGGTGACCGAAGGCGGCCGCGCCGCGATCCCAGTAGAGGCAAAACGCGGCTCGGGAAACTTCCACATTGACTTCGAAGGCAAGCCGGTAAAGCAGCAAGCCGCCGTGGCCCAGGTTCTCCCCATGCCAACCAGCTCAGGGAAAACTTCCAAGGCGTCATGCTCGTGCGGATGCGGCGGGACGGCCCAGCCCCGCTGCCCGTATAAAGAGTGCGGCTGTTCGAAGTAAGGGGCAATGTGGGGGAGAAGGGGAGAAGCCCCGAGCCAGGTGCTCGGGGCTTTTTTTTTCTAGCCGACGCTGTGCAAGCTCCGGAGCCCGGGAATACTTGCGGCATGGAGGCAGTATCAAGGCGTTCTCACCACCTCCTGTGTCCCGTTCTTCTGAGTATTTTCATCGTTGGTGTAGACAAGTGTTGTGCGCTCCGCTGCGCGCCAGCTTCCAGCAGGGAGGAGAAGAGTTTTGCAATGTGTTTTCGGCATGACTAAGCGGCTTGCATCTGGTCACTAAAGACGCGAATAGCTTGCTCGGTTGTATTCGTAATCAAGTCCGCGATGGACATGACATCTGCAATCAATGTACTCATGTCAATCCCCAAGAGATTTTGCTGGAGGAAGTGGCTGATCTGCTGCTGCAGCAAGCGAGATTCGGCAACAATAAGGTCGGGCCGATAGCCATGTTTGAAACGTGTCAGCCCGTGCTGGGCGGCAAGAGTCGCGACGGCCGCATCAAGGACAGTCCCTGACGCACGCATCACCTGAGCGCAGATGCCTGCAAGAATCTCTCGAAGCTTGCCCATAGGGTCCTCATGTGCCAATAACAACTTATGGAGCTTTCCGTCCTCCTGGGCTGAGGCGACCCAGCCTGCCAACAACCTGTCGAGATTATCAAGAATCAGCTGAGGCGCCCGACACACTGGGACTTGATGGCTGACTGGGCGACTCTGCAGTTTGCGTTTCAGTGTATCCACAAGCGACGAAATATCGGCAGGCTTGGTAATGTAATCGTCTACCTGCTTACGGATAGCTTGGAGCGCAGATTCAAAGTCGGGATAACCAGTCAGGATAAACGTGACGGCGTTGGGCTGAATCCGGCGCATGACGCTTACCACCGTAAAACCGTCTCCAGGCTGGCCAATATTGAGATCGGAGATGAGAACGTCAAATTGCTCTCGATTAATGAATGCGACAGCTTCACTCACGGTGGCGGCACTCCTTACTTCAAAGCCCTCTCGCTCCAAAATCAGGGGCAATGTCAGTCTGATGGTCGGCTCGTCATCGACAAAAAGAATCTTCGTTCCTGCCACGCTAGCCTCCTACCCGCCGCCTGGAGAGGAATGCATCGGCGGCGGAACAAGCGCAATATCATTCTGTTGGATGCTGCAGTTGCAGCCGCGAGACTGTAAATTTGGCCTTAGAATTTCGCGTGTCTTCTTATTTGAATCCCGGGATAACGCGCAAGCACTTTTTTGCATCGGTAAACAACAGGGCGTCTTTGTGAAGGGTTATCATTAAAGGGTATCTATTTCCACGGGTCCGGAGGCTGTATGCGTTTCACAGTGCTGGTGCTTCTTCTTTCCCCTTTCGTGTTCGCGCAGGATGCAGGGCAGCAGGCCGCGCAAATCGCGATCCAGCAAACCCAACAAGCAAATCAGCAGGCGGTAATTCAGTTCAGCCAGTGGCAGAACGAGGCGTCCCTGCGAACGAGTCAACAAATGATAGACAACGCGGCGGCTGCGAGCAGGAATGCGCAAGCATGGAACGTCACACAGACACCAAAGTTCTGGCCCAAGCCCGGCACATTCAAGGGCATCACTCCGAACGTAACCATTACTGATGAGACAAAAGGCGCAGTAATCTACTTCACCACAGACGGCGCCACGCCGACGCTCAAATCACAACGCTACACCGGCCCCATTGCCCTGGCGGCAACAACGACCGTCAAGGCGATGGCCATCGCCCCTTCTTTGTCTCATAGCCCGACCGCACGGGGCAAGTACGTAGTGAAATAATCGTCGCGTCGTCGATTCGGTGCATGGTTGTTGTGGTTTGATCTTGCTAAGTTGATTGCTCGGGCAGAATGTTTTAGCGAAACGGAGCGGTCATCCCGCCGTCGACAATCTAAAGAGTGACCGGTCACGTGCGAAGACGCGTTCGAACATAGCCAAAGCACAGCGTCAGCGGCTTCTTCCGGCCGTCCGACCCGCCCGAGTGGGACCAGTTGTGCCTTCGCTCTTATCGAGGGGCACCCTCGTGTGTCATTGCGCAGACGAAGGGCGGCCCGCCCGTCTGCCGCAGGCCCGGGGTGGAGGCCTAGGCGCAGCAGAGCGGAGCGTGCAAATCAAGAAGGTGTAGAGAATGCATCATCGAATCCCACCTTTTCGCGAAAAAAAACGTGATAGGATTTGCCACCCACCCGTGAACGGATCGAAATCCGCGTTGAGTTTCAAGGGATTTCCGAATGGTTGAAAGCAGCTGCCTTTTCCTTTCATGATGACTCTGAGACGCCCTTTGATACGCTGGAACTTACTTTCACGGAGAATGCCAACTGCAGCTCAACAACCAGCGCTTCGACCCTTCCCGTCAGCCGAAACCAATTCTCATGCGACGGGTCCCGAAGCGCCTGGAGAGCACGTTTGCCCAGCTCCTCACTGACGGCCTCAATTTCAGACTCCTTAAAACGACGGATTGTCTTGTCCGGAGTGCTGATCAGGTCGAAGATGGGGACAAGCGTGTGCACGCCCATCCCGCTGGGACTGCCTGGAAGGAAATTGGAGCTTAGGCTCTCGAGTTCGCTCTCGAGTTTCCACAGGGTCGTAAAGAAGTCCGCTACGGCCGCTTTCTTGTCATGTCTGCGCCACCAGGCGGACTGGGCCTCTTTTTCGATGGAGACGCGACATGCACTCATACCCTTGATTGCCGTGACCAAAAGCGGACGGATATTGTCGTGGTGGAGGTAGGAGTCGAGACGCGTCCATAGCGATTTGAGCTGCTGAGTATTTCCAACATCACATTGTCGAACTTCACTGAGAATTCGTTGCCGTTCGAGGCCTAAAGTGGAAACGGCGGCCTGCGCTGATTCCAAATAGAGCAGCGCACGCCTCGCAACGTCGGGCGCTGCCTGAGCCGTCTCAATGAGTTTAGCGATTTCGCCGCCTACTTGGATCAGCGACTTGCCTAGAGAGATGCCAGTTGCGATATCCACATTCCCTCCTGTTGTGAAAGGCGATACACACTGGTTTCAGCGACCAACAAGAAACTCTTACTGCGCCTAGTAGATTATCCCAAAGATGGGGCACCGGCCAGCGCATGAGAGTTGCTCCTCGCGTGTTATTCGCGGCCGGGTGCCCCACGCATGCTCTTCCTGTTCTGTCCCTTACGACACCCGAGGGGCACCCTTTTGTATCGTTGCACAGGTAAAGGCGGCCACCCGCCTGCCGCTTCCGTCGCCCGCGGCTGCACAAGAGGCTCCTCCTGGCCCAAAGCCAGACAAGCTGATTTATGTTCTCGCGTTCGCTCCAATTCGAGGGCCCGATTGTTGGCATTATGCGTTGGTGGTCGTCTGCGGATAGTAAAACGTGTGTATTTTCTTCAATACACCCTCGGGGACGTGCAAAAGATCGACCACCCGCAGGACGCCCTGTGTTGTCTCTAAGTCGAATACTGTTGCGACATATTCTCCCTCGACAATGTGCTGCTTGACCTGTACGCCTTTGACGGCCGGTAACACCATACTTGTCAAGAATCCGACCACGGTGTCCCGCCCGGTCAGCTTGGGCATGAGCGGGCCTCGCAAAGGGCACATTGGACAGGTCCTTGCTCCTCAAGCCTGTGAGATAGGCTTCGACCACCGCGACTTTTTCCTCGCGTGACATTCTTTTCTCCTTATGCTGGCAAAAAGTGCGAAAGGGCCAACGGTTTCCACTGACGAGCAAAACCGCTGGTTGTTCCTAACTTACTACGGTCTATTCCGGCAAGTCGATTTTAGTGCCGTGCGCCCCACCCATGCTCCTCCTGTTCTGTCCCTTACGACACCCGAGGGGCATCCTTTTGTATCGCCCAGGCAGCGGTGGGCCACCCGGCCGTTAGGAGCGGCTCTGCTTCTCTTTCAGCCTTTTCTCGATACGGGCAACCACTTCCTCATGCTCAATGAGTTCTCCGGGTGCGTCCTGGGCCAGCCCCTTTTCGACTTCCTGGATAAACCAGTTTTCGTAGTCCAATGAGCGGTCTATTGCTTCCAGGAAGTCAATAAACTCCCGGTCGTTGAGCGACCGGTAGACCCCGGACTCGAAGGCCCGCAGGAAGCTTCCGCTGTCCGGGACCATGTGACTGGCCGCGTCCGCGACGCTCGAGTGCTCATGCCCACACCCATAAAGCCCATCCTCTCCGACCCAGCAGATTTCGTAGTGCATCGCCGTGCTATATTCCAAGAGGCAGAAGTATACACCCAATCGGGTTGAAACCGATAGAAGTCTAACCGACTGGGTGTAGATTTTACAGCAGTGTCGAACGACCCTAGGTGGCGTGCCCAGCGCATTGGATTTGTTCGGCAATGAAATCCGCAGGCTCAGAACGGCCCGAGGGCTCTCCCAGGAGAAGCTCGCGGAGTTGTCTGCCGTCCATAGGAACTACATAGGCAGGGTCGAGCGCGGGGAGAAAAACACCGGCTTTATTTACGTCCTCAAAATATCGATAGGGCTGAACATCCGGCCGGCGGACCTTTTCAGGCACCTACCAAAACTCACCCACGCGGACCTTCCCGCAGAGCCCAAAAAGAAGAAGGGCAAGAAGGAAAAATAGCTCCCGCCCAAGATTGTGTCTCCCGAGATTTCCACAATTCTACTATCTAGAATTTCTATCGCGAAAATGTTTAACTTTACATAAGTGTTTTATTTTCATATTGCTATCTCGTTTCAAAGACAGAGATCAAGAGCTTAAAGAACCAGTAAAATTCTGTCTACGTCCGGCAAAATAGTCATGCTATAATTCTATTGTTAACGAATATAGTTAACGAATTTAGGAGCCGGCATGCCAGAAGAGCAGAACAAGTCAGCAGCGCCATACTTGCCATTTAAGACATTCCTGGGTTCGTTGGAGACGTTCACGCAGGGGATTCCGCCTCGAATTGATCGCACGATCTGGCGGCAGTCGGGCCTCATACAGGGCTTGATTATGGGCTCTTATCGCTTCTTCCGCCTCATTGATGATAACGAAAGGCCAACTGAAATGTTGCAGAGTCTGGTCCGGCGCAAAGACGAGCGCGCGGATCTTATCGGAAGCTTGCTTAATGCCAGTTATCCCGAAATCATGGGGGACCATGATTTGACGACGATGACGATGGCGATGCTCGACGAGCTCATCGAGAAATATAACGTCAGCGGCTCGACTAAGAAAAAGGCGATCACATTCTTTTTACAAGCGTCTAAATTTGCAGGTGTGAAGCTGTCTAGCTTCATTCAGGTGCGAAGCACCGGAGGAACACGCAAGAAACGCGCAATGCAAGCGCGCAATAACGGCGATTCAGGGCAAAATGATGATTACACGCCTGCGCCACAAAGTGGAAGCGACAAGGTGATAATGCTGAAGAGCGGAGGGCAATTATCTCTACGTGTTTCAGTTGATTTCCTGTCTCTCAGCGCAGATGATCGCACGTTTGTTTTTGAGTTGGTGGACAAGATGAACGGTTACGAGAAAAAATCCGTTACGTCGACTTCAAAATGAACATGGGGGCCGCAAACTACTATGAAGATAATACGATCAGCCTTCACGTCCGTGCTTGCTGGGATGTGCGGGAACCGTAGTTACAAAGACCCGATCCGTTGGTAGCGAATCGGATCCAGGCGAGCTCGGTTGCGCTTTGGGTTGGCTTGCGGCTTGCGACGTGAGCCAATCCGCTTTGTGGAGGGTAGCTGTCAGGTGACAGAACCGGTTTCATAAACTCGGAATCGTCTCGCAGGCGATGGGGTTCAAGTCCCCTGCCCTCCGCATATCTGCTATTATAACGTGTCTATATTGGCATTAAGGAAATACTCTCAAGATGCCGATGTTATTCTCATGGCTAACACACGTAGCGTTCTTGATTAAAATATAACGGTAATGCTTACAACAATATACACATAAATCGGCAACTTTTTGCCAAGTTTGTTAATCTTAGTGTGTTAGGATTCGCAACGATTTAGCACTTATTGTCACTAGGAACTTGTTGAAAAACTCTTCGGCGTAGGGTAAATAGAAGACTATGCGCGGAGACGATGAACAGTTGCAAGCGGGAATGTTCAGTTACATAGCCCTGGAAGAGCGGATTCCGAAGAAGCATCCCTTGCGTGGG